>Ga0115005_10001761_pt1 | contig 17328 bp, 16 predicted proteins | sample ArcOceMetagenome_FD_87163 | JGI IMG/M metagenome (GOLD analysis project Ga0115005, IMG submission 87163) | Marine eukaryotic phytoplankton communities from Arctic Ocean - Arctic Ocean - Greenland ARC118M Metagenome | ecosystem: Environmental > Aquatic > Marine > Oceanic | place: Arctic Ocean... | reverse complement strand
ATCTTTATGACTGGCTTTGCCTTTTTCTTTTAAGATGCGCTGATTTTCTTTGATCAGGTCTTGGGCACTTTGGCCTAATAAAATGCTCTGGTCTTGCAAAGATAAGTTGCTGTTATCTTTTGCGATTAAACCCTCACGAATCAAGCCTAGGTGCTCTTCTTGCTGTAAAACAAGGCTTTCCAGTTGATTCTCTTGCGCCACATTAAGCTGGCGAGCAAAACGTGTTAATGAATATAAACGCTCACAATAAAACAGTGCTTCGTTTGAATACTCTTCAATGTTCAAAATATCTCGTGGATTTTGGCGAATAAACTGCTGAGCGTCGCTTAGTTTATCTTGGGCTTGTTTAAATGTTTGTGGCATTAATTCAAGTGCAGAGATGGCTTGTGCCTGTTGAAGCATTAACTGAGCTTTGCCTAAATACGTGGCATCGATCACTTTTACTTCTAATTGGTGCATGGCTTTTAATAGCGCTTTTTGCGCGCCTTTAACCTCATCCATTTTTTGCATTTCGATTAAATGCACTACATCCAAATATTGTTTTTCAACAGCGTCGGCTAAAACGGGTTTGTGTTTAGGCGCGTCTAAATCTTTTAGCGCCTGTCTGTGTTTTAAGCTTCTTGGTAAATGCTCTAAGACCAGCTTTTTAGTACGTAGGCCGGCGTTCACAAACTCCATGCTCAAATGGGCATTTAAACGAATCTCAGTTTTATCAAGCTTTTGTTTGTAGGCTTCTACGGCTTGCTGGTAATGGCTTTGCGCGTGTGTGAAATAAGTGGGGGCATAAACCGCTAGCTCTTGTGAGCGCGCTTTTTGCATGCTGGTTTTAGCCCGTTGTAATAAACGGCTGCTGCTGATGGCCTGCTCACTTAGGCTGGCGGCTCTGCGCTCTACGCTTTTCTGGTCAGGCAGGGAAGAGCAGGCGCTTAATAATAAGGCGCCAATGAGCGAGAAGGTTTTCAGGTGTAAACGGGTGCGCGTAAAACTCATTAAAGGAGGCATTTATATTCTTATTAACTCTAAATTTTCACTATACTTATATTATACAGGCCGATATGGTGTTTAATAGGCCTGAATTTTAACCTTTGTAAAGGGAGTGAAAGCCGTAATTGAGACACCGTCCTCTAGGGGACATGGATGCATGAATAGCAGTTAACGCTTTATGGGTTAACATCTCAACGTATTGGAGGCTTCTATGACACAGGCAAGCAAGCAACACCCGCTCAAATGGCGATTGGCTGACGTTGATGGTACCGGAATGGACCAAGTGAGCATTGTCATGCCAGAACACAATGAAGGTCAGCAGCAAGAGGTTTTGCTGCCCACTGAAATCCCTAGTCCGCTCACTTCTGCCATGGACATTGGTTGGAGCGAAGAAGACTCTTATCTCTTTTACATCCTATTAAATAAAATGATTGGCAGCGAGGTCATTGGCGAAGCCATCGATTTTGAAGACCCTGAAGTGCTGGATATATTACATGTGGTGGCAGCGGCTCACTTTATTCCGCCAGTGGATGCCGATCATGTACTGGCTGAAGATTTACCTGCCGTGCTTGAAGAGCATGATCTCGGGGATCTTGTGGCGATTAATACACGCAATGGTTTTAAAACAGCGCTTATTTGCGAACTGGATAGCGTAGAGGCTCTATGTGTATTGTTAGAGCCGTTAGAAATGAATGAAGAAGAAGTGCTGGATGTTTATGACACCTTGGTGGTGAATAAACATTCTTTATTGCCGCCAGAGTTTGGCAATGTGGTGCCAGCAGAAGAAGCTGTCATCCACTAGATTTTGAATGGGCCTTGTCGAGGTCTATTTATATGGCGTTAAAAAGCGTACATGCCTAAATTGCTTTTAAAAAGGCTAGGTGAGTACTGCGTTAAAAATAAATAAGGAGAGATATGGATATCCGCTCTGCAACAAATAATGATGCCCAAGGCATTCAAATATTGATCAAATCCCTTTCACACTTTTACCTTGATGGAAAAAATAAAGCGTTACCTCGATGGCTGGATTCCAGTTTGAAATTAGATGAAGTAATCGCTCGAATCAATAGTCCGCAATTTGAAAATTACGTCTGCGAATCAGATGGAGAAATTGTAGCGTATCTATCAATAAAAGAAGGGGCTCACTTATACCATCTGTTTGTAGATGAGCAGTATCAAGGGCAAGGGTTGTCACGCAAGCTATGGGAACATGGCAAAAAATTAGCGAGCAGCAATGCATTTACATTGAGATCCTCTCTTTTTGCGGTGCCTGTTTATAAACAGTTTGGGTTTGTAGAAGACGGCAGCGTACTTAAAAAAGATGGCGTGTCGTTTCAGCCCATGGTGTTAGCCGGATAAGTTAGGCAGATAGTTAGGGGCGAAAAAAAACCAACTCAATTGAGTTGGTTTTTTGTTTTAGCTAAAAGCTAAAGTGTTTTAGTCGCGAGAGATCGCAAGTGAAACACCCATACCACCGCCGATACACAAGGTGGCTAAACCTTTTTTCGCATCACGTTTTTGCATTTCATGAATCAAAGTAACAAGTACACGACAGCCTGACGCACCAATTGGATGGCCAAGTGCAATGGCGCCGCCATTTACGTTTACTTTGTCAGCGTCCCAGTTAAGCTCTTTACCCACCGATAAAGATTGCACCGCGAACGCTTCGTTGGCTTCAATTAAATCTAAATCAGATAATTCCCAGCCCGCTTTTTTCAAACATTTTTGTGTGGCGGTAACTGGGCCAATGCCCATGATGCTAGGGTCAACACCGGCGTTCGCGTAACCAGCAATGCTGGCTAAAATCGGAAGACCAAGTTCTTCGGCTTTTTCACGGCTGGCTAACATAACAGCGGCCGCGCCATCGTTTAGTGATGAGGCGTTAGCGGCGGTTACTGTGCCGTCTTTTTTAAATGCAGCGCGCATGCCTGATAGTTTTTCTGCAGTTACACCGGCGCGAGGGCATTCGTCTTTATCTACAACGATGGCGTCGCCTTTACGTTGTGGAATTGAGATAGCGATGATCTCGTCGTCAAACTTGCCAGCTTCTTGTGCGGCAACGGCTTTGGCTTGGCTGGCGGCTGCGAATGCATCTTGCTGCTCGCGAGTCACTTCGAATTTTTCAGCCAGGTTTTCAGCTGTGATGCCCATGTGGTAATCGTTGAATGCATCCCATAGACCGTCAGTGATCATGGTATCCACCATGGTGATTGGACCCATGCGTTGACCCGTGCGTGAATTTGGCATGACGTGAGCAGAGTTAGACATGCTTTCTTGTCCGCCAGCGATAACAACATCAGCATCGCCCATGGCAATGGCTTGTGCTGCAAGGTGAACCGCTTTAAGTGCTGAGCCACATACTTTATTGATGGTCATGGCTGATGTGGTGTTGGCAAGGCCAGCGTGAATAGCCGCTTGACGCGCTGGGTTTTGACCGGCGCCAGCTGTTAATACGTGACCAAAGATCACTTCGTCTACCTTTGAGGCATCGATACCAGAGCGTTCAACCACGCCTTTGATTACTTGGCTGCCAATTTGTACGGCACTTAGTGGTGCTAGTGAGCCTTGGAATGCGCCAACGGCACTGCGTCCAGCTGCTACGATAACAACGTCTTTCATGGGGAGTCTCTCCTAAAATTCTTAAATATAGAGCTTATTGCGATTATACATTTTCGCTTGTGAAATTAGCTTATGGTTATGTCATCAAAGCTGCTTACCTGCACATGGCGGCCCTTTATATTAGGCACAGCATCACGTACTAGGTGGCAGGTTTGTAAGCCCGCTGCTCTGGCAGCATCTAATTCGGCTTCAATATCGGACAGGAACAATAAGTGATTAGCGGGAATATTCAATGTTTTTTGAATATTGTCATACGCTGCTTGCTCTTGTTTGTGGCCAATATTGGTATCAAAGTGGCCGCTGAACAAGGGTAATAAATCCCCATCTTGGCTATAAGCAAAAAAGAGTTTTTGCGCTTGTACAGAGCCAGATGAATACACGTATAACGGTAAACCTTGTTTGCACCAGTCTGTTAAGTTTTTTGTGGCGTCGTCATACATATGGGCTTGGTAGTCTGCTTTTTCGTAGCCCGTTTTCCAAATCATACCTTGCAGTGCTTTAAGGGGCGTGGCTTTTACATCCGCTTTTATCCAATCTAAAAGCTGCTGAATTAACGCACTTAAGTCATCGCGATCAATATTGTGTTCTTTGCTAATAATATCTAATTGTTCCGCCACATTGATATCAGCTTGATGCTCGTGAATGAAAGCACCCATATTGTTAGCGGCATAAGGGAATAACGTTTCTTTTACAAAACTAATAGAAGAGGTAGTGCCTTCTATATCTGTAATGATGGCTTTTATGTTTTTGTAATGAGTCATAATTTTAAATTAATGCTCTAAGCGACTGAATTTTTCAGCAATACTATCGCCAGTGTAATGTGCGACCCAGCCATCAGGATTGTTAAAAAGTCGTATGGCAATAAAGTTAGGTTGCTCGCCCATATCAAACCAATGAGGTGTATTGGCAGGCACGCTAATTAGGTCGCCTTTCTGGCACAGTACTTCGTAAACTTTATCTGCAATGTGAAGGCTGAATAGACCTTGGCCTTTTACAAAAAAGCGCACCTCATCTTCTGCATGGGTATGCTCATCTAAAAACTTTTTACGCAGTTCATCTTTTTGTGGATTGTCACTTGCCAGTGAAATCGCATCCACAGTGATGTAGCCATCTTCTTGTTTTAAGCGATCAATGTCTTGTGCATAGGCATGAATGATTTCTGCCTGCTCCGGTGCTTCACTCAATGGTGCGCTTGCCTGCCATTGCTCATAGCGCACACCAGCTTGCTTAAGAAGGTCTGAGATTTGTTTTTTGTCATTACTGCTTTGCAGTGGCTCCGAAGGCTCGGAGTCTGAATAAATAGCTAAAAGGTTCATCTCTTAAATTTAAAACCGTGTCGTTAATTAATAGTTTTAACAAGGAGTTGTGGGCGAAGCAAAGACAAGGCAAAAATAAAATTTATTGAGGTGCATAGCGGAGCTATGTAACGAGATAACTTTTATTTTTAACGCAGTATTTGAGAGCTCCACAAATCCTCTATAGATAATCGGATATTTTGAAACCTAGGCCAATCCTTCTCTGATACTGATTATATTCAATCAAGCTATGCCCATAACCTTCAAAGTATTGAATAAAGCCTCGCACCCTTGGGCTAACGGGAAAATTCCATTCAACTTCGGCCCAGCCACGGTTATCTTTTTCTTGTAAATTATTACCAAAACGAACGAGTGCACTTTGGCGTCCCAGCTGTTTATACCAAATAAAATTGGCGTAACCTAGGTAGCTATGAATATCAGGGTTGTCGTCGTCTTTTGGGTCATCAGGGTCGGCTGAATTGGTTTCAGGAATACGCCACCAAGGCTCTATGCCATAAACACTGTTGCCATCTAAATGATACACACCGCCAGTAATGCGATTCCAGCTACGAGAGAAGCCTTGATACTGCCCATTACTTTGGTGGTTGAACGCGATATTGACGCGGTTAATGTAACCCCAGTTTGGTGAAAGTTGTAAAATCAACTCAGGCTCATGATTGGTTTCACGAAACGGGCGGGATAAATCGCTGTTGTAAACTTGCCAATAGGATTTGTTGGTGTAAGCAATGTACAGACGGTTTTTATTGGCGGCATCAAATTGATACAGTTGATATTTCACACTGATTTGAAAAATGGCTTCGTAGTTACTAAAACCTGGCCATTCATCTTGAAGCACTTCTGCGTATGGGTCTTCATAGGGCTGATCTGTGTACGCCACTGGCATAATGTAGTTTGGGCGATGGGGTAAAATAACAAAAGGTAAGCCCATGGCTTTTTCTTCAATGATGTCTTTGCGCTGTAATTTTTCTCGCAATACCTTTACATCATCTAGAATAACATCATTAGCTTCTAGCTCGCCGTGAATGCTGGGTAAATCCATCTTTTGCAATTCGTCATTGCTGATGTATTCCTCAGCAATAAGTGCCGTGCTAAATATCATGCAGATAAAGAGAGCTGAATATCGAATCATTATTTAACCTCTGTTGTGCGTAGAATAATTATTAAGACTTAAGTGAAAGCCGAGTGAGCTCGTAAGACATCAAACTTTCTAAGGCTTCCAAGTGACGAAAGCATTCATCCAAATCTTTACCCCAAGTATAAATGCCGTGACCTTTAATTAAGTAAGCATGCAAATGTGAGTTTTGCATTTTGTCATTAACTTGTTGGGCTAAATTGGCAATATCTTGTGTGTTCTCAAAAATAGGAACAGCTACTTTTGTTTCATGGGTATTAATGCCGGAAAGCGCTTTTAATAGCTCCCAACCTTCCAATACTAAAACATCTTTGCCTAAAAACTCACTTACCATAACGGAGTTTGGGCTATGGGTATGTAACACGGCGCCAATGTTTTTATCAAATTGATAAAGTTGTGTGTGCAATAGCGTTTCGGCGCTGGGTTTACCTATGTTTAGTCCTACTGATGTGCCTTGCATATCGACCAGTAAAATATCCTCTGGTTGCAAACGGCCTTTGTGTTTACCTGAGCTGGTTAAAGCACAGGTGTCGTCATTAAAACGAATGCTGTAGTTAGAGCTGGTGGCAGGGCTCCAGCCTCGGTCATAACATTCTTTACCAATGGCACACAGTTGCAATGCTTTTTTATGGAATAAACTTTTATTGTATTCCATAAACATTAATCCTTATCAGCTAGTAGCTGTTGGATGTTTTGATCGTACGGTGCACGAAGAATGCCTTTTTCACAAATGATGGCATCAATGAGTTCGTTAGGTGTCATATCAAAAGAAGGATTAATGGCGTCGCAGTTTTGTGGCGCGATGTTAATGCCTTGAATCTTGGTTACTTCTTCATGGGGGCGTTCTTCGATTGGAATGTCTTTGCCATCAAACATATCCATATCAAATGTGGTGCTGGGCGCCACCACCATAAATTTTACATTATGATGTTTTGCTAAAACGGCTAAATTATAGGTGCCAATTTTGTTGGCCACATCGCCATTGGCGGTAATGCGGTCGGCTCCTACGATGATCCATTTAATTTTGCCTTGACGTAATAATTGCCCGGCAGCGCCTTCAGAGGAAAGTTTAACTGGAATGTTATCCCGCATTAATTCCCATGCGGTTAAGCGGGCACCTTGTAACCATGGGCGTGTTTCACCGGCAAAAACTTGCTGGGTTTTACCTTTGGCAAACGCGGTGCGAATTACACCTAGCGCGGTGCCATAACCGCCTGTGGCTAATGAGCCAGTATTGCAATGGGTATAAAGCTCAGAGCCATGCTCAATTAGACTGGCGCCTAGCTCCCCCATGGTTTTATTGGCCTCAATGTCTTCTTGATAAATGGTATTTGCGGCTTGAGTCAGTTTTTCAATTTGTTCGTTAACAGGCAGGGCCCTATTGTTGTTGAGTATGTTACGCATTTTTTTCAATGCCCAAAAAAGATTGACAGCGGTTGGACGAGAAGCGGCTAATACATCAAATGCGTTGTCTAGATTTAGGGCGTCATTAGAGGCTTGTTGCTGGGCAGCTAATACAATGCCATATGCTGCGGTAATGCCAATGGCTGGCGCACCGCGCACAACCATGTCGGTAATGGCTTGAGCAGTGGATTGTGCGTCATCAAAACTAAGGTAGGTCTCTTGCTCAGGCAGTAGGCGCTGATCTAAAAGTTGAAGCTGTTGATTTTCAAACCGAATGGCGCGAACGCTATCCCATGTTTCTAATGAAGAGGAAATAGACATGTGAAAAACCCTGCAAGCAATACTGGCCTAATTTGTATCATACAGTTTAGGCCGTAATAAAAATTGCGCAGGATTATACCTTGAATTCACCCACAATGGCTTTTAATTGCTCGGCTTGCTCAGAAAGGCGCAGAGTGGCAGTGGCGGTGGATTCCGCGTCTTCAACGGTTTGCTCAGAGAAACCGTTAATGCGTTCAATATTTTTACTGACTTCTTCAGCTACCGAGCTTTGCTCTTCAGCGCTGCTGGCCACCATAAGGTTCATTTCGTTGATGGTGTGGATAGAACCTAGGATGCTTTGCAATGAAGCCCCCGCGGTTTTGCTTTGGTCAACCGAGCTATAGGCTTGGTCTTTACTTTTATCCATGACTTGCACGGCACGTTGTGCGCCATTTAATAAGCTGCTGATGATCTCTTCAATTTCATTGGTGCTTTGTCCGGTGCGACCTGCCAATGTTCTTACCTCATCGGCTACCACGGCAAAACCTCGGCCTTGTTCACCTGCTCGGGCGGCCTCAATGGCGGCGTTTAATGCCAGCAAGTTAGTTTGATCGGCAATGCTGCGAATGTCTTGGGATGCACTGGCAATTTTTTGTACTTCGTCGGAAAGGGTTTGAATCACATCTCGTGCCCCTTCAATGTCTTTGGCTAAGTCGGTGATGGCATGAATGTTATCCCCAACCACTTTTTGCCCAGATTGCGATTCATGGTCGGCTTTATCTGTGGCGGTAGAGGCTTCACCTGCGTTACGGGATACCTCTTCAGCGGTTTGTGCCATTTCGGTTACAGCAGTGGCCACTTGTTGGATTTCATGTTGCTGATCTACGATGCCGGTTTTAGTGTGCTCGGCAATTTTTTTAACATCTTCAGTGCCTTCTGTGACACCTAAGGAAAGGTTCGCCAGCACTTTTATCATGAGCTGTAAGTGTGTCACAAAGCCATTAAAGCGATTTACCAGTAAACCAATTTCGTCTTGCGCTTTGGTTTCTAGTCGAATGGTAAGATCCCCTTTACCTGTGGACATTTCTTCAAGCTCGTGAACGATGCGCATTAAATTACTGGTCACTTTTTGTGAAATTACCCAGGCTACCGAGATTAAAATAGCAATAATTGAGATGCCCATAATAACCCCTGTCATAAGGGCCACTTGGCTTTCTTTTTTGGCCGAAGCCAGGCGATTTGCGAAGTCGTCTAACGCTTTTACACGAAAGGCTTTTAAGAGTTTGCTGAAGTCAGCGTAATTTTTGTGCATGGTCTGAGCCATGCCAGCCATTTTAGAAAAATCGATGGTGCCATTAATGAGGCCGATCGTGAGGGTTTCTGCGTTACTCATGTAGGTATTGATGCTGGTTTTTAACGTCTTCACATCAGCAGCATAAGAAGGCTCGATTTGTTCAATTTCACTCAGCAGTTTTATGAGGTTTTTCTGATTTACCTTGGCTTCATCAATGAGCTCAAGTTCGCTTTCAGATATAGCAGTTTGCATGGCGGTACGCGCAGCAAATAGCTCTAACCAGCTGTTGCCGATTTTATCCAGCGTGGGGAAATTAACATCTTGAATTTTAGTCAGACGCGCCTCGTTTTTCATGGCCGCCATGTAGTTGTAACTTAAGTAGCTAACAAACCCGATGGCGCCAATTAAGGCGATGCTGAGTATCTTATATTTTAGAGACAACTTTGAAAAAAAGCCCATGCTGCATCCTTGGCAAAAAAATCCTGTACTTATATTGGTTTAGACAAGAATAGGAATATCAGCAAGGCAGGTTGAGGCATAGTCGTATTAATTTCACATAAATCAGACGATTGTCTTAATCTGTCTCGTGAATCTTATGAAAGATCATTCATTTTTATGTGGAGATCGGACATGGGTAAGAGAAGTGCAGGGGTTGCTGGAAGATTAAGCAGAGCGTATAGCGGGAGCCAGAAACGAAAAAGCCCGCTGTTAGGCGGGCTTTGGACTGATCAAATTAACTTAAGAATTAAGCTACTTGAACAGGAATAGCGTTAGCTGTGTGGCTTACTTCATTGCCTTCGGCCATGTAAATCATGCGAGGTTTGAAGTTAATTAGCTCAGCTTCAGTGTATTCAGCGTATGCGCAAATGATTACGCGTTGGCCGACTTCAGCAAGGTGAGCTGCTGCGCCATTAACAGAGATAATGCCGCTACCTTCTTCACCACGAATTGCATAAGTGGTGAAACGCTGACCATTTTCAATGTTATAAATTTGGATCTGTTCGTATTCACGAATACCAGCCATGTCCAGCAAGTTGCCGTCGATAGCACAAGAACCTTCGTACTCAAGTACGGCGTGGGTTACACGGGCTTGGTGTAACTTGGCTTTAAGCATTGTGGATTGCATAAACAACCTTTAAACCTGTTTTTCTCTTGGGCAATATAGCACTTTTGAATCACTCAAAACATATGCCCCCATAGTTAGGCGAGGCCGGAGTATGCCCGAAACCTACTAGCTATTCAACGCCATAAACGTCAAATATGCCTAATAATTAATCTACCCTAATGTAACGTTATCAGTAATGACTGAGCGTTAGCTTAGGGTAAGCGTCATGTTGTCGATTAGGCGCGCCTTACCTAAAAAAGCGGCACCTAGAACCACGATGTCTTTGTCTGCTTCTGTGGCAGGCTTTAACGTTTGTGCGTGGCACACTTCTACATAGTCAGGCTCAAATCCTTGGGCCTTCAGTGTTTCTTTGGCGTTGGTACTCAGGGTTTCATAGTCTCGCTCACCTTGCTCAATGGCTTGGATCATAGAGGTTAAAACTCGAGAAAGATGAACCGCTTGTTGGCGTTCACTTGGTGTTAAATAGCCATTGCGTGAACTCATGGCTAGGCCATCTGTATCACGGCAAGTGGGCACGCCCACTACCTTAATCGGCATGTCTAAATCCAACACCATCTTACGAATCACAGCCAGTTGCTGGTAATCCTTGCCACCAAAAAATGCGGCATCAGGCAGCACCATATTAAACAGTTTGCTTACTACGGTACTTACGCCGTCAAAGTGACCAGGTCGTGAGCCGCCGCAAAGGCCTTGGCTGACGCCCGGTACGTGTACTGTGGTTTGCTGGTCTTGCCCGCGTGGGTACATTTCATCCACATTTGGGAAAAACAAAAGATCGCAGTCGCGGTCTTTTAAGTGTTCTTGGTCAGCGGCTAATGTTCTTGGGTAGTTACCCAGGTCGCTTTGATCGTTAAATTGCAGCGGGTTTACAAAGATGCTGGTCACAACAAAGTCGCATTCTTCACTGGCTTGATCCACAAGGCTCATGTGGCCTTCGTGTAGATTGCCCATGGTGGGAACAAAACCAATGGTTTTGCCCATGCTGCGCGCGGCGCGAATTTCGCGACGTAATTGTTCGATGGTTTCTACGGTTTTCATGCACTAAACCCATGTTCAGGCGCAGGGAAAGTGCCTGCTTTTACTTCTTGAGCATAAGCTTCAAAGGCTTGGCTAATGGTGCGACCGTCAACCATGTAGTTTTTAACAAACTTAGGGATATGGCCTGGGTTCATGCCTAGCATGTCGTAGCACACTAATACTTGTGCGTCGGTGTCACTGCCCGCGCCAATGCCGATCACTGGGATAGACACAGACTCGGTTAATTTTTTGGCCAATTCAGATGGCACACATTCAAGCAATAATATGTCAGCACCAGCGGCTTCCATGGCTTGAGCGTCTTTGATCATTTGTGTTGCTGCAGCGTCTTCACGGCCTTGTACTTTGTAACCGCCAAACTTATGTACATATTGTGGGGTCAAACCAAGGTGGGCGCACACAGGAATACCGCGCTCGCTCATCATTTCTACCGTATCAACCAACCAAGCACCGCCTTCTAATTTGACCATTTGTGCACCGGCCTGCATCAGCATGGCGGCACTATCAATGGCTTGCTCGGGTGTGGCGTAAGACATAAATGGCAGATCGCTCATGATTAAGCTGCCTTGATTGCCATTTTTCACGGCTTGAGTGTGGTAACACATGTGTTCTAGGGTAACAGGCACTGTGCTGTCCTCCCCTTGTAGAACCATGCCCAGCGAGTCACCTACCAATATCACCTCAATGCCAGCATCGCTTGCAAGGTGAGCAAAAGTGGCGTCGTAGGCTGTGACTACGGCGAACTTTTCTCCGGCTTGCTTGCATTTATGCAGGGTTTGAATGGTGGTATTGCGCATACGGGGCTCACTGGTAAATTTAATATGGGCGTATAGTCCTGATAAGACAGGTCTAAGTCAATTGCCTTTTTCTACTCTAGGTAGGTCAAATTCGACCTTTGTAAGCAATTGTTGCAGGGAATGGCCAGTTTTACGAGGCTTAGCTTGAATGCGCCAGTTTCTTGCAACAATGGAAAAAGCCTTAAACGACTGGTGTCAGGTCAAACTCCACCGTATCTAAGTAGTCCTTTAGTGCTTTTCCATTAGGCAGCTGCAGTTCGGGCTCAATATCTGAAAGTGGATATAAAACAAAGCCGCGCTCTAACATAAAGTTGTGGGGCACGGTGAGCCTAGGTGTGTGGATTTGGCTATTAGAATACAGCAGTAAATCTAGGTCTAGGCTGCGTTCACCCCAATGACGTTTGCGTACACGGCCATGGCCTTGCTCTAAGGCTTGCAGCAAATCCAGTACATCATGAGGACCTAATTGGGTTTCACAGCGCACAACGGCATTGATGTAATCAGGCTGGTCTTGCGGGCCAACAGGTTTACTTTGATATAGAGGGCTGGCTTTGATGTTGCGCAGATGGCGATGCGCACTCAGTTCCTGGATGGCCTGAGTGGCTTGCTCTAGAGGGTCGTCTAAATTGCTGCCGACCCCTATGAATAGAGTGATCCAAGGCTTCATAAAAAGCCTTATAAACGCGGCTTGCTTTTACGAGGTGGTCGACGGTCGTCATCACCATTGCGACGAGGACCATTACGCTTGCCACCATTGCGGGCAGGGCGTTTATATTCGTTGCGTTTGTGCTGTTGCACTAAGTGTGGGTTCTCTTCTTGGAACTGCGTCCAGAAATCACCGGCTTCACCTAGTTGCTCGCCCACCTGCTCACGTAATAATAAGAAGTCATAAGCGGCGCGGAAGCGACCATGGCCAACAATGTTTTCTAGTTGGCGAGGTTTGCGTTGCTCTAGGCGGTACTGCATGCCCCAGATCTCACGCATGGGAATCATAAAGCGCTTAGGAATCGATGTGTGTTTTTGCTGGTGGCTCACCACATCGCTTTGCGCTTGCTGCATGGCGTCTGCTGGGTGCATGCCCATGCTTTCATTTTTCTTTTTGGTTTCAAGTAGGTTTGGCCACAAGAACACAGAGAAGATAAAGGCAGGGGTTAAACTTTTACCCTGACTGATGCGCAGGTCGCTGTTTATTAATGCTTGCTCAACCATTTTACGGTAGCTGCTGTTTTCATTGATGCATTGCTGAGTATGAGGGAACAACTGAGCAAATAAGTTGTGCTGCTCCATTAGCTCAAACGTGGCTTTGGCTTTACCCGCCATAAACAGTTTAAGCACTTCTTCAAACATGCGTGCAGCAGGAATATCTAATAATAGCGGCGCTAATTCTTTAATTGGGTCAGCGGCTGGTTTGTCTATTTTAAAGCCCAGCTTGGCGGCAAAACGTACGGCGCGCAGCATGCGCACAGGGTCTTCGCGGTAGCGCGCTTCAGGCTCGCCAATTAGGCGCATCACTTTATTGTTCAGGTCGTCAATGCCGCCTGCATAACTGCGCACAGAGAAATCTTTAATGTCGTAATACAGAGCATTTACAGTGAAGTCACGACGCATGGCGTCTTCATCGATGCTGCCGTAAACGTTGTCGCGCAGCAGCATGCCGCTTTCACTTTGTTTAGCGTGTTGATTGTTCTTGGTATTGTCGTGGCCAGCACGGAACGTTGCCACTTCAATCACATCACGGCCAAATACCACGTGTACCAATTTAAAGCGGCGGCCAATCAAACGTGAATTACGAAACAGCTTATGCACTTCTTCAGGTTTTGCGTTGGTGGTGACATCAAAATCTTTTGGGTGTTCGCCCAATAATATGTCACGTACACCGCCGCCCACTAGGTGCGCTTCAAAACCTGCTTTCTTCAGGCGATACAATACCTTCAGGGCATTTTCACTGATGTCATTACGGCTAATGCTGTGCTGTTTACGCTCGATAATCTGCACATCACTTGAATCAACAGATTTAGCTGGCTTAGTAAACTTAGCGAAAAGACTTTTAGAAGTAGATTGAAGGCGTTTAAGCATATTAATAGAGGTCTAACCTAGCTGATGATTTGGCTGTTAGGCTGCATGGTATAAGGAGTTGGGGAGTGTACAGCAGTTAATCAAAATGACAAGTTCAGGCTGAAGCTGCTGGCTTGCTGTATTACAGGTAAATGGTGCTGGTTTTTAGCGGTAAGGAAAGAAAATGTCGAGGGTAGCTTTTTTATTTTTATTCTATGCTACCCGTCTGATCCGAGTGTTTTATTATTTTTATTATTTAAAGGCGAATTGCGTTTTGAGTGTCTAACGAGCCCTTGTTGTTATTTTTATAGTAGGTCGTTACATACTCAAAACATCAATTCTGGTCAGCCTGTTATTTTTATTATTTTGGCTGCAAAACAAGAAAGGCACTTTTTTATTTTTATTAGTGTGTCTTTCGTTGTTCTGTGCCAGTTAACTTTTTTATTTTTGTTAGTGTCAACTTGGCAATTCATATCTAATAAAGCATTCGCCGTGCCAACTTTTAAAAACCCTTTAAAATCAATGGCTTGAAGAATTTTTATGTCCGATTCCCCATGAGGTGACAAGTATTTGTTACCCATATGTACCCAGTGTTCCCCCAAAGTGAGTTAATGGGTAACGCAGGTAACAAACTTGGCGATTTCTGACTTTACAGACAAGTTTGACTGAACTACTGAGCTTTAAATACCAGCTTGATCAAACCCCATACAGGCTCATATGGGCTTATAGCGTGTCAAAGTTAGATCACATTAGGGTTTTATTGGGTGGAACTGGTTAATTATTGACGCATATAGGGGAGGGGGATAAATCAAACCAACTGCTTTAGGCTCGTTTTTAGCAAAAGAGCCCAAAGCAATTGGTTTCTAGCTGCCGATTGTTATTTTTATTAGCGGCATCATGAAACCTTCTCACAATTGACCTTTCGACTTCATGCGGCGTTAAAAACTCGCTCGAAATACTCATTTAGCGCACTAAACTCCGTTTTCTCGCGACTTTTTGCCTTGCCTGAAGCCAAAATGTCGGCTTGTGCAAAGATTTCACTATGACAAAAGAAGTATTTTTATTGTTATTTGGCCTTCTTTTGGCACCTAGCTGTCATCTTTTTTATTTTTATATGTGATGGCAGCATTCTAATTTTTGCTATGACTAGACTAAAGCAGACAGTGTGCCACTTATGAAAAATCGTTTAAAAACAGTGGCTTAGAATGTTTATGTATGGACAGGCTGAAATGGGTTTGGCAGAGTGTTACTTATTTTGACACTTTTGGAATGAATGTGCGGTGATGTGTGTATAAAGAGGCTGAAATGGGTTTGGCAGAGTGTTACTTATTTTGACACTTTTGGACTGAGTGTGCGGTGATGTGTGTATAAAGAGGGGCTGGTGGTTTGTAGGGCAGGAGAGTTAGGAGGCCTTTATTAGGCCTCCATTAAAGCCTACTTGGCTTTTTTCCTTGGAATGCCCAAGCGTTGGCGACGTTCCCACAAGCTCTTGCGGCTAATGCCCAGTTTTAACGCCAGTTCGGTTTCTGTCATCTTGTCTTCGTTTTCCAATACAAAATGTTGGAAGTAATCATCCAGTGATAGCTCGCTAGGGGTTTTTGCAGCCTTGGGTGCTGGTGTGTGCAGACTTTGGCTGCCACCCTGAAGAGATTCCATCATAGGTGCCGCCATTGTTTCAGCGGTTTGTACTTCAATGGCCATGGCGTCCACTTCTATGGCTTCGCCGTCGTTTAAAATAACTGAGCGCTCAACCGCGTTTTCTAATTCACGCACGTTACCAGGCCAGTGGTATTCACTTATGGCTTGGCGACATGCCGCAGAAAACTCTAAAAGCGGGCGGTTTAATTTGTTACATGCGCGCTCTAATAGGCGATCAGCTAATTCAATTACATCTTCACCGCGTTCGCGTAGCGGCGGCAGTTTTAGTTCCACTACGTTTAGGCGGTAATATAAATCTTCACGGAACTCGCCTTTACTGGCCAGTACTTTTAGATTTCTATGGGTGGCCGCCACTAAGCGCACGTTTACTTTTTTACTTTGCACACTACCCACACGGCGAATTTCACTTTCTTGCAAAACACGCAACAAACGGGCTTGGGCTTCTAATGGCAGTTCACCAATTTCATCTAAAAATAAAGTGCCGCCGTCAGCGGCTTCTACCAAACCTTGGCGTACAGATGTGGCGCCCGTAAACGCGCCTTTTTCGTGACCAAATAATTCAGATTCAATAAGTGTTTCAGGAATGGCGGCGCAGTTAACGCTGATCATAGGCGCGTCTGAGCGATTGCTTTGTTCATGAATGGCACGGGCTACTAATTCTTTACCGGTACCGGATTCACCTAAAATTAAAACCGTAGCATCCGTTGGGCTTACCTTGCCGATTTTTTTAAATAAATCCTGCATCGGTGCGCAGCTGCCAATGATGCCTGTGGTTGGGTAATCTTTGGCAATGTCTTTTTTAAGAGCTTTGTTTTGGCGCTCTAAATTACGGGCTTTTAAAATACGCTGCACGGCAATTAACATTTCGTCGTGATCAAATGGTTTTGCAACGTAATCCACGGCGCCAAGTTTCATGGCGTCTACCGCACTTTTTAAGCTGGCATAACTGGTCATGATCAAAACCGGAGTCACTTTGGCTTGTTCAATTAACTCTGTGCCGTGACCACCTGGCAAACGCAAATCACTGATGACTAGGTCATAGCTGTCTAAATCTTTTTCTTTTGCGTCGGTTAACGTAGGTGCTTCATCCACTTGATAATCATGGCGTTCTAATAAACGGCGCAGGGCATTACGAATTACTTTTTCGTCTTCGACAATTAAAATATGAGCCATGGTTAGTTCCTTGCTTCTGCTTCATCGCTGATGTAGCGAGGCAAATTAATGATGACACTGGTGCCGTTGTTCAGCTCTTCGTTAGCTGGGCTTTGAATACTGATGTGGCCGTAATGTTCTTCAATGATGCTATACACCAAAGATAATCCTAAGCCAGTGCCTTTACCCACTTCTTTGGTGGTAAAAAACGGTTCGAATATTTGTTCGATTTCATCTTGAGAAATCCCTGTGCCTTGATCAACAACTTTAATCAAAACACTGTGCTCTTCGGCGTGGGCGAATACTTTAATGCATGAATTATCAGGGCTTGCATCGCGGGCGTTGCTTAACAGGTTTACAAACACTTGCTGTAAACGTTGTTCGTCACCCAGCACAATGGCATCAGGACCGCAGTGGTTTTCAAATTCAATGCACAGCTCTTTATCGCTTAACATTAATAATTGAATGGCATCTTGTGCACATTGATAAATATT
>Ga0115005_10001760_pt1 | contig 17328 bp, 14 predicted proteins | sample ArcOceMetagenome_FD_87163 | JGI IMG/M metagenome (GOLD analysis project Ga0115005, IMG submission 87163) | Marine eukaryotic phytoplankton communities from Arctic Ocean - Arctic Ocean - Greenland ARC118M Metagenome | ecosystem: Environmental > Aquatic > Marine > Oceanic | place: Arctic Ocean... | reverse complement strand
TGACTGGGTGGGCTGTCATTTCAGTTGGAAACTTGTAGGCGCGCACGCACGCGCGGTCGCGTGTACAAAACATATTCAAAAAATCAAATGACAAGAGAAAAGGCCTTTACGTGATGACGTCATTCTGAACCTTATCTTTGATTTTTTTTAGTGGGTGAGTCATAGCTTGAGTCATGTTTTTATAACATGACTCAAGCTATGACGTCAAGCAGAGTGAACACAGTCACTTTCCAAAAGAACAATGTTGAGTTCTTTCCCATCATCCTTCAAACGTGTTGACCAACACGCACTTCCGCCTACTGTACCATTTACTAATTCAAAATCTTCTTCGTACTAGCACCCTTACCTCACAAAACAACAAACAGCATCAAAATGAACCTTCCTAGCTTCGCAATCTTCGCTACCTTATTGGTGGCTGCAACATCACTTCAATCGTCAACAACTACACGTAAATTCTCCTCGGCATCAAAGAATTCTCGTTTTCTCAATCAGCGTTCCGGTACAAGTAGTGGACAAAAAAAGATGACAGGGTCCCAATCTATGTCCATGTTCTTCGAAGGAGGATTAAAGAATAGCAAGAGCGGTGTTAATACCAGCAACAACGAGAGGGATCGTGCTGATACTACAACACTTGGGAATCTAGTCGTTCCTTCTATGGGAGTTGGAACCATCAGTTGGTCGAGTAAGAGTTGTAAGTGATGTCATGTGTTCTCATATTTAGTTTTAGTAAAACAATACCGTTTTGTATCAATCCTGCTAACCCAAATCGAACATATAGTAACAACTCTTGAGAATCTGGAATTGCAGTCTCTTGTGAAAGAATCATGCCGTACTGATTCTGCATTGTTTGACACTGCTGAGAGATATGGTTCTCACATTAAAACGGCTCTTGGGGTAAGTAAGCGACCGTCATATTTCAGAGAATAATTAATCTTCAATTACCAGGGTTTTAACACTAATGTACATATCTCTCGCGATACTTACAGCTTGGGTGGGGTGAGACAGAACAAATGCTTCAAAAGTTACTGAAAGCAGAGATGAATGCAGTCCAGTATGACAATTCCAAATTGAAACCGGTAATTGCTACAAAATTCACTCCGAGTCCTTGGAGAAATACAAAAGAAAGTGTTGTAAAAGCTTGTGAAGATTCAAGGCGCAGATTAGGTGTTGATCAAATCGACCTGTACCAATTGCACATGCCTGATATTGTACAACCATTGAAAGGATTTGGATTGACAAGTAATAAAGACGAAATGTACTGGGAAGGTTTAGCCGAATGCTACAATAGAGGACTCGTCAAGAACGTTGGTGTATGGTAAGTTTTTACTGTGCTGTGATTAATGTTTGCTTTGGGTTTATTATGCTCAGAATCTCATTTCGCCATCTTCTCCAATGTATTCATAGTAATTACGGGCCAACTCTCTTGAGTAGGTGCCAAGAAACTCTTGCAAAGCATTCAGTTCCACTCGCTTCGAATCAAATAGCCTACTCCCTGATCGGTAGACATAATGGTGCTCAAGAGACTGTCGATAAATGCAATGAACTTGGAATCAAAGTATTAGCTTACTACCCTTTCGCTATGGTAAGATGTTTATTGTTTCATTGTTAAACGTCTCATTTGTTCCGTTTCCGTGGTGCTGATCTGATCCGTGATGTTTTCTTCTTAGGGGCTCTTGACTGGAAAGTATTCAAAACAATCGCTAGCATCTCTTGATGAAGCATTGGTAACCAGTTCGAAAACATCCATGGAATTAAAAGATTTGAAGGGATACGCAGAAGAAATCGGACCACTGCTTGAAGAGATGGAGAAGATTGCTAAACGAAGAACCACGACTATTGCGCAAGTAGCATTAAATTATGTCATGTGTAAAGGCGCAATTCCTATTCCTGGAGCAAGAACGGTTGCCCAGTTCAAGGACAATATTGGTGCAATGGGTTGGCGGTTGACAAATAAAGAGATACTTGCTTTAGAGGAACAAGCTGACAAAGCTAGAGGGTTTGAGGGTGCTGGTTTCAAAAGAACTTCTGAGAAATTCGTTGGCTATGGAGTTGAAAAGTGGAGCTTGAATTAAAAGTGTTTGGGGCGAAACCACTCTCCGAAACAAACGGCTTCTTCGATTCCACTTGACGTGAGTGCGGGGGCTCTTGTATATACATTATTGTTTAAAATAGAACTTCGAAATTATTATTCTTCCGTCTTCAATTCCTTCTCGTATCGTGATTCTGTCGGATTGCTCTCAAACCTTTCGATTGCCTCGCTTGATCGGATGTCCATAGAGATCGAATTGGCGTTCAGATACAATGGCATCATAAATCTTTGTTGATGCAGGAGCATAAATGTCCTCGTTCTTGGTCTCTTCTTTTAGCATTTCTTTCATGCTCTGTATATTTCGAGGGGAGATTCGAGCATTACACATCAATGTTTCGTAAACATGGACGCTTTTGCTATTTAGTATGTTGTCTGGAATAAATGTTCCTTGTTCCCTCATTTTGTAATCAATTTCCAAGAAGTGAAGAGGTTGGCTTCAGCGCTTGTCTTCAGAGAGCCCCAAGATTGTTGATGGTTCAGTCTCTTGATCATGACTCAAATCTATTCGTCATTAAAAGGAGCTGAGAAGTCTCTGAAGCCTGTTAAATTGGTATTAATGGCTTTGGATGAATTGGTCATCTTGCTATGCAACGGAAAGCTCACCAGCAAGTCTTTTCATGACGTATCCATAGTAGATCTTACCGCTGTTCTTGATACGGGAGCAGACTACGAGACCATCTTCAATCTGCGTCGTCATCAGGACATAGAATACCATTATGTGGCTTGACTGACTCACTCCCTGTTTATCGCCTTATAGGATCTCCTAATATTGCTGCACCACATTCGAAGTGATTTGGATTTGTTTTTAGTTTGAAGATGGTGTAGACACTCGATAATGACAACACTTTGACATAAATACCTCGAGTTCTCTAAGGCGTAGTTGATCGAATGCCACTCAATCAACGTGTGGTAATACCACTGGACAACCCAACACTAAAACTCATCGCAGTGATATTCAAAAGGAATGTATTAGTAATTAAAATGCCTTATCTTCCAGTGGATGATATTTGCTTCTCTCTTTTCATGCGGCACCCCCTACATACCTCCTCCTTTCAAGTTCTTCTTATCGTTTAAAGCATGCATTGCGCATTTCCTCGTGGAGGACTTTATCTCTGCTATGACATTTCAAAACAAATTTCGAACCCATTAGACAGATGAATATGGCAGACCACACTAAAATGTCTTTTTAAATAATAATAATACAGTTCAAACAATATAAACCTAAACGGCGAAATCAGTCCCAATAACACCACTTGAAACCCGCATCGTTCAAGCGTTGAATCTTTTCATTAGATAGTTTCATTCTTGGCATCTGATTGTTTTGGATTTTCTTATAGGAAGATCTCAGTTCACTACACCATTTCCCAAGCGACGCATAATCACCATTACAAGGAACTTTGCAGTGACCATACTTTGCTTTGAAAGACATGAGATCATTGAAGCGCTTGTCAAAAACTAATCTTTTCTTTGGCAGAGCCCGTAGTGACCATTTGAAACCCGCATTGATCAAGCGTTGAATCTGGTCATCAGATATTTTTATGTTTGGCGTCTGATTGTTTTGGATTTTCTTATACGAAACTCTTAGTACACTACACCATCGCCCAAGAGAAGCATTCTCACCAGTAAAAGGAACATCACAATGACCATGCGTTGCTTTGAAAGCCATGAGATCATTGAAGCGTTCGCCAAACGTTCCTTGAAGAGACCACTTGAAACCCGCATCGTTCAAGCGTTGAATCTGTTCATCAGATAGTTTCATGTGTGGCTTCTGATTGTTTTGGATTTTCTTATAGGAAGATCTCCTTTCACTACACCATTTCCCAAGCGACGCATTGTCACCAGTAAGAGGAACATCGCAATGACCATTCTTTGCTTTGAAAGCCAAGAGTTTATTGATGCGATCATCAAATGACTGCTGTACACGTATTTGTGCTGGTCTTTTTCTCTTATGTCCTGATTTTTGTTGGACTGCATCTACTTGTACTTGAGCTGACGGTGTAGACGAATCATTCTCACTTTCCTCGTCACTGGATATCATTTCATGTTGGAATTGTTGGACTGAATCTACTACACGTACACGTTCTGACGATACCGAGTCATTATCACTTTCTTTGTTACTTGATAGTGTCATTTCTTGTTGGACTTGTTGATGCCGTACAGCATGACCGCCAAAACTACGTCTATTGACTCCATCGATACGTGGTGTAGCTTCTTGCAATAAAGTATCAAGGTGGCAATCGTTATCTTCTTTATGATCACTTTGTTCTTCCACCTTCTTCTTGTCCTCGTCTACTGGAGGTTTGGTCGAAGAGGCATTTCTTGTTGCATCAGCAGCAATCGGTAATCTAGTTTGCTCCTGATTAATAGAGGGGAGTTGTTCTTCTGCGGTTGTGTTGTTTGCTGCACCAGCATGCTGAGCATGATCCGTCATCAAACCAGCATATTGTTGTTCTGTGAGGTAAACTAGACGTAGAGTGGGCATGGTTGATACAATTCTGGTATAAGAATAACATTGGGATGTAATGTGATACTGATGTCTTTTCCATCAATCTGTCTTCGCTAATTCAAATTAGTGTGGTGTCAAAAGATGTCATTTTTGAAAATATGTCGATAAGAAATCTCTCTGTATTTTTCGATTGATGGTCTGACTGACTTAACGGGACAGACCAATTTGGGACGACTCATTAACGGGAAAGGGCCAATTTGGGACGATTCATATCTGAAAATAGGTCGATTAGAAATCCCTCTGTATTTTCCCCTGGAGACTGGAGGGTCTGACTGTCTTATTATTACAGTGTTCTGTTGAAAACGCAACCCGATGCAGCAAAGGCAACAAAAGGGGGTTAAAAAGAGTCCAGCAAAGTAAAGTGAGATGGGCAACGTTGCTCTAGAGAGGCGTGGGAAGATTGGATCTTTGAAAGTACTCTAATTTTGAATCAACTACACGTACAATCGCTGAGAACCGTCGTGAACCCGGTATGATACGTACAATACCGTACTATCATACAAGGGCGAGGGGTGTAAAACGGCCACATACTTTCGCCGTAAGAAAGAAGTGCGTGGTTCAAATGCGTCGTCACCGTCTACTTGTTGTATCATACTTTCAAACTTGTGCCCTCGTATCACGCACATGCCGACCGTATTCAAGCAACAGTCTTCAATCTATCCAGAGGAATGCGCAGAATTGCCTACCCCATGATACAGCATATGAGCGTTTTCTTTCAGATTCTTCATTCTGCTCCGATCCGCGAAGATAGAATTTTTTATTTAAAACAAACTGTCTACAGTATTCATTACCCGTTGGGGATTAGTTTTAACAGAAGTTTTTTTGTCGGATCGAAGAATGGTGAAAGAAGAAGGGGGGCATCTAACATCTTGTGCACATCAAAAGTACAACAACACCACCTTCACGAAGCATACATATGAAGATGCTAACTTGAAACTATTTCTTTTGGCTTTGTACCGAGATGGGCTTGCGAAAGATCCAATTGATAAACACTTTCGGCGATGTTTCTCATTTTATTTATCACTACGGTGCTGGTGAGTTCCTGAATGGTGGATTCAGCAAGACCCAGATTAGGTTATGTCAGATCTCCCTTCACAGCAACAATCATACTACTAGCACCATCTCCTTCCTCCTCCTCTTCATTAACAATGAATGCTTTTCGGTAACTTTTGAAGCAAGGGCTATCGGACAAGGTCTTGAAGCGCCGGTCATAAGTCTCAGTTTTGTTGGAGCGAATTAGGACAAAGACTTTTTCAACGTTTTGAAGATCTTGGTGGTGGAGCAATCTTTCAAGTACACGTACAACCTTTCCAATAAAGCCGGTGAAAATAAGGAGAAAAACGTATTTCTTGGAATAATTAGGTTGGATTCGAGTTGGACAAAGAGAAGTGTCCAATTGCCAGCCAATCTACGTGTTGCTAGATAAGTTGTTAGTCTTTTCTAGTATTTGTGAATTTCCTTAGATTGTGAGTACGTGTACTTATTTTATCTGCTATTCTACTCGACTCGCTCGTCGTAAACATGTACAAGATCATGACTTCTTTACTTCAAATTCCATGTTATTCTTGGTCCCTCGAAAGTTAGTTTGTGATCCTTCGTCCATCTCCGACTCTTTTCCGAAAAATATAAAATATCACGTGTATCAACAGAAAGTTGTCAACGTGTGTAACATCTGGAAAGAGATTTGAAAGAGAAGGAAAGGGTGTTTGCGTCATATAGATGCTAAATGGCGTGTCAGCAGATTTGAGATTAGGCTATTCTCCAATAATCATAACCTGATGACGGGATGGAAAATCAATGACCCATCATCTCTTCCATACCAACTTTCAGACAGAAAAAGTACAACCTTTGAAAACACATCTGGACATCAATAAGTTCATCAACCAACCAATTTACCCTCTAAAGACTTATTCTTCGCATTCGCAAGTTACTCGTACGTCTAAAATGAGCTCAAAAGGATATTCGTTAGAAGATAGAAAACGTCACATCGTCAAACATGAATACCATGATCATGCCTTTGATGACTCCTCCCCTGCAAAATCCAAGAACATGAAGCCAAGACGAGGCCCAAGAGGAGGAGTGACCACACCGTTCCCAGTTAAGCTCTACAATATTCTCCAGAAGAACTTGAACGAAGAAATTATATCCTGGCAGCCGCATGGAAGATGCTTTCTTCTACGCAAACCCAGCGAGTTTGTAACAGAGGTCATGCCGTTGTTCTTCAAGCAATCCAAACTAACATCTTTCCAACGCCAGTTGAATCTTTATGGATTCAGCCGTTTGACTTCTGGACCTGACAAGGGGGGATACTACCACGAACGTTTTCTGAGAGGCAAAGATCAGCTTTGCACCACAATGATTAGGACGAGGATCAAGGGGACAAGGACCAAAGGCGCAAGCGATCCTGAGTCAGAACCAAATTTCTATTTGATGCCTTCATTTGCGGACGAATCAAGCAAGCCTTACTCCTCAACTGCAGAAGATGACGGAAACAAATCTGCCACCAAGAAGCAAGATAGAACCGACTCAAGAACACGATCTTCCAGTTGTAACCTGAGAGGCCCGCAATATATTGCCGTCCAAACCCCTTTAAAAGATCTAGTAACAGAAACTTCGCCCGTCTGTGTAATCGCCCCGTGCTCCGTATCCTCGAGTAGTAGATCAAATTCCCCTCTCACAGATGCAAATATAGGAGCTCCTTACCTGCCTTTCAGCAGGATGATATCCAAGACTCAGACCACCATCAACCCTCGCCGTGCACACTTCGTTTACAAACCCGTTCACTATTACCAACCACAGCATCAGCTGCAGCCATATCAGTGTGACCTATCAAGATTCCCTGATTCAATTTCACCAAATGACGATGCCTTAACATTTGAAGGAAAGGAGTTTCATTACCTTGACTCCGTGTCTTCGTCATTTGAAGATATTGCAGACACTTTTTGACACACAAGATACAGCGATGCCCAAACTGCTGGCTGGTGTTTCGGTCGGCGCAGATGGTAGATTCTGTGGATTCGAAATGTTTCCAAACTCCATATATCTACGTATTTCAAGACATTTTCAGCACTACGTGTGGTACGTACAGTACACATAAAATAATGTGAAGTTTCTAACAAGTGGGAGGTTTGCATCGTGAAATGAGTGCAACCACCACCCCACACGCCAGCGAAGAAATTGAAAATATGAAGAGAGCAAGTATGTTGTGTGGACTACTATACTAGTGATGATGATGTACAGTAAAGAGGCTGCCTGGTGATTTGAGATTGCAGAATCTAATCCCGACTGTGGGGATCCAACAGGCAACCTGTTTCCGATCCGCGATGATAGATTTAAGGTACACTATCCGCCAAAAAAGACTAGGATTTCAATAATAATACTACAGTAGAATATCATCAAAAACATCTTACAATGGATTATCTTTGTTTCGCTCTTTCCATGCGGCAATCCCTACCTCCTCTTCTCAAGCTTCTTCTTATCTTTTAAAGCCATGCAATTTCTGCAGGGAGACTGATTTTGCCATTTAGGTTTATATAGTTTAAATCGATAATTTGTGTGTGTTGTGGTTCCCATTTTATTACCGTTTCATTCGATTCTGTATTGTATGTTAGTTGCAGGTTTTTGAGTTTGAGTTCAGGAACCGACCAGGTGCCACTTTTAAAAATGAAACACGGGTACAACACGGTACAAGTACAGTACGCCTACCTGTGGTAAAAAGTAGAAGTAAATTTCTTCAAAAGGGGTACCCACAAGGGGTGGCAAAGATTCGATCAGATTGTTACATCGTCACAGTTAAGCTATTTAGTTTGCAATTAGCAACTAACGGTCTTCAGTAAAACTTCATAAACGCGCTAATGCCTCTGTGCAAGAATAAAAGAAATTGCGGAAAAATTGATACATAAACTCAATTAATATAACCGTTAAGGATTAGGAGATTATATTTGACTGACTCGGCGCCGGAATAGGCCGGAATGCCGGTACTACATAGCTAGAAATAGCTCTCCTTTTTTAAGTTTATGTATTTTACTTTGACGTGAATTCAAATGAGTAGCAAGATACAGGATGGCAATGACCGCTGGAAGCAAACGATAGCGTGGGGAGGAAACGCACTACAAGTAGGTAGGTGGGTGGCCCGTATGAACATGATCGGGATTTCAAATTTCAAAAATACGAGAAACCCCCTAGGAGTTAAACTGCTCGTCTGTCCGGCGCTCGTTCTCAATAAATAAATTGGACAACTTCAACTAAAAAATGGCCACAATGGTAAAGCAGGTAAGCGAAAGGCTCCATCAAACTGACAAAAATATATCGATACATAATACGTCAGTTACAATACTGTACAAAAGATTCTATGATATGATACTTAGAACCATTCCACCATTGTTTGGATCTAGTCAATCAGAATCTGAGTTGCCTCTTTTCCGCTTGGTTCCAGTTTTTGAATCATCAGATTGGTGCCCATCACCGTCACTAAGGATTGCCTGGCTTGCATCAGCCCTCATGAGCTGACGAAATTCTGCGTATTGTCTGATCAAATTATCCAAGTTGGATGAATTCGTCGCTGATGAACTAACACTGTGGATCCTACTGTTGAAAGGGGGTATATTATTGATACGACTGGGGGAACGATCAGAAATGCGCTCCTTTTCGCCTGGTAAATACTCCAAGAGCCTTGTATTTGTTACCCCATTGAAAGCCTCGCGAAGAAAATTTAATAACCTCAACAACAACGCCATCGCGCTAGCTTCAGCACAAAGGGAACTGAAAGTATCCATGTCAAACGATGATTTGGTTATGGCGGAAAGTCCTTTCGCTTTGCTGGGATTAGCCTTGGTGGCGGCACGCTCTACTTTGTCTTTCTCGTTTGGATCTGAATCCTCGTTCGATAAACCATGTGGACGAAGGTAGGTCATGAGTCTGGACAATAAATCATTGCCCTCGACACTGATAATACCGGCAATTTGGTGCACAATGAAAAGTACATTTTCGAGGTGACTGTACGGGAGAAGTGCCATGACTTCAGAGGTGAAGGAGAGCATTGGCAACTTATCAGTTTGTGACATCGCTTCATTACCACTGAAAAGTGATAGTAATGATTTCACGACACGATTTGTATGAGTACGGCTACTTCGCATGGAGTCCTGGAAGATTGGACCAAAGATACACTCAATTTGGTCCTGTCCATTGGGACTGACGTTCGTTACTAATGCACTTATGTTCCCGTTATCTGTATTGATTTTTCTTTGGAATTGATAGCAATGTCTTATACCCTGGTATATCAAAAATTGCTTTGAGATGATATGGTGTAGGACGAGCTATATTAGTGGTTTCCAAATTTAAAAACTCACCTCGGCAAAGAGTTGACGGATCATATCAGGGCGTTTCTCTGCTTCTTCGGTCAATAATTTCAAGGCTAACCCGCGAATTTGAGGTTGTTTTGTGTCTCCTTGGAGAGCAAATAAAACTGGAACCTATAACACATAGTCGTATTTGCAGCAACTTTTGTGAGATATTCGAGTGGTTTGGAACACATAATTCCTGTGAAAAAGTTTAATATAACGTACCACTTCCATTGGGTTTAGGAGTCCTTGGCGTAAGAGCGTGTCAATTAGCAGTAGCGCGTGCAGGCGAACCATAGGATATAAACTCGAAGTCATTTCGAACAGGCGAGGTGCGTTCTGAATGCAGCACGCACCGATCAGGCTAGCATCACCGTCCTGATCTCCTGAAATCCTTTTGGAAGTTGTGACACCATCCTTTGATTCCATTTGTCTGTTTGCCTCGCCACTCTCTACTCTCAATTCTTCTGTAGTCAGAATTTCACGTAAGCATTGCAAAGATTCTAGTTGCAGTGTTGGGTGAGCACTATCTGACATGATTTCTTCCAGAACACCTTTTTGTTGAAAGTCGAGCAATATTCTAGGGTGGGCAGAAAATATGCCAGCCATCGCTCGGATTGCTTTGCACCTGGTTCCAGCGTCGATTTTTCCAAGATACTCTCGAAACAGTGCAAAACATGCTGAAGGTAAAGTGTCCCAAGTCAGATCTGATGGGGCGACAGCGATAAAAGATTCGAGATCATCGTCCAACACGGTTGCATTTTCGGTTTCGTGATGACGGCAAATACACCCCAAAACAGACAGAGCTCTGTGTACATTGTTCCTTTCTCTCTCTTTGGTTTTTGAAAAATCATTGCTCGCATCCTTCATCTTCTGGAGATGAGTATAAAATACCTTTGCAAGTTTCACTAGAGCCTTCATCAGAGGGCTATTTTCATCGCTGTGTGAATGGGTTGCTAGCTTCGCAAGTGTTTCAACAGCTGCCCCTGATGCGCTCACACCAAATTTGTAAGTGATTTTGACCAAATCTTGTGAAATATCTCCACGTCCTAGCCTCAGGATATCAGTGTCGTTCAAGCAATTTGATACATGGCTCAATATTTTGCAAACGTGTGAGACGACAAGTGATTCACATTTCATTGCGACTCCGTTGTCTGCTTTGAGGTAATGCAGCAAAGAATCGTAGTGATTCTTGAGCAGCAAGGGAGAAGATTCAGAAAAAACACCGAGCGTCGTAAGAAGAGAGACCAAGTAAGACCCTGCCTCGGCTTGGGAGTATGAATCTCTCTGTTCTTCAAAAACAAGCAGCTGTTCAATGAGGCATGCGACAATACTAGCACAATATTGCTCTGCTGCAACTTTGTCTACTTTGCGCTGAGACGCCTTCTTTTCTTCGCAGTTGTCACCTTTTCCATTGATCATTTCTTGCACAAGGTAAGTGAGATGCTTTGGGGAAGATGAAATCGCCACAACTTCAACCATTTGTCTTGCTGTATCACCTACGCTAGTATTGCTGTCACGGAGAGGTGTAACTAAAGCGGCCGAGGATTTCTTTTTGGGGCCAAAAGACTTGTAGTTGGCGAACCAAAGGGAAATGAAAGTCTCGTGGATAAGATCGCGGACACCATCGTCTTCCTTTCTATTGGCAGCTTGTGTCAGCAGTTTCATGAAGACTGCGGCTCTGCCTGGATACTTTGGGTTTCCGGAGATGAGATCGCGAAAGATCTTGATGACTCTCTTCCTCTGTCAAAAATAAAAAATGATTTAGAATGTTCAAAATAGAGGCAAGTTCAATAAGTGAATTTATAATGTAAGACTTACCACACTGACGCCATTGTCATTCAGTCGAAAAAGGAGTGGGGCGTGAAACGATTTTGCAAGCTCAGGGGCTTGTAGAACGTAGAATCCAACCAATGATACTGCCGCCTCTCGTACTGAGATCGCATCGTCATTGAAACGTTTCGCCACTGCATCTCGAATCTGCTCCTTAGACATCAGAGAAGAATCGACTTGTACAATTTGGGACAGGGCTTTCACTGCTAGTTTCCGTAGAGAACCAACGTTTTCGTCTCCCATCAGGGCAATGATGACACCAAGTAGCTGAGGAAATGAGGAAACTAGCTCGGACTTCGACGCATTCAGAGTAAGCATAAGTTTTGCATTTCCTTCCTCCGATAGATATTCGCATTGCTGGCTATTTCGTGAGGATGATAATGGTACAATATCGCTGCTGTTCATCTTTGCATCATTGCAATTCCATAAATCTAAAAAGTGCATACAGACCGCATCGGTACTCGCTGATAGAACCCCATTAGCACTAGAATTGTTGTTCCTATCCCGAATTGCTTCCACGTCCTTCACAAACTTGGCGAGATGAAATTGTCGAGATGACTTGGAAAAGGACGATTTTGTCAATCTTTCTTGGTGTGATAAAAAGTTCAACAAGAGCACACGCATGATATGAACCTTGTCCTCGTTCACCAGTTCATCCGTCCTTTCATCAAAACTTGTTCCATGCATTGATGAAAACTTTCTCATCTGGTCCAAAACCATCAATTGCATGGTGCACTCATCGCATACCCACGTATCTGGGAGCTTATCCTTTGCAACCCCCACGCAACTCCCATGAAACCAATTGTGACAACGGTCACAGTCCAACATAAAAGTATCCACTAGGGTCTTGCGTCCGCAGAAACACCGGTTGACTTCCTTCGAATCACGCATTGGGTCACCGTCGTCGTCGATGGTATCAATATCCACAGCCTTTGGGAAAATCAGGGGATTCTCTCGCGCCAAACAGATCTTACCTACGACGTCGGAGCATATGGTCCCAATCGTATCCATGGCAGTAGTAAGGTACGTTGCTTCGGCGGATGCAGATTTTTTAGTACTCGTGCCCCCCACGGCACTATTAGCAATCAAATCGTCGCACAATTTCCTGCATATTTGCATCAAGACCATTTCAGCTGATGGAAATTCAGGCAACATTTGCACCAAGAGCAGATCCTCCAATAGATTCGACAGCACCGGTCTGAATTCGGATGCACCCCCCTCTCCCCCCTTTTTGGAGCATCGCTGGACTAGTTTTGTAATGAATATTTTGCACGTTCTCTCACATTCCAACAGACCGGATGTGAGCCTAGGACTTTTCCGGTGGTGTGCGTCCCCATTGCCGTCGTTACCTTCTTCAATGACATCTTGCGGATTCTTGATTTCATGGGGCATGGTAACACACGACTGAATTATGGATAGTAAAAGAGCTGAAATCACTTGGATAAATGCCTGTCCGCCAGCACCAGCACCACCTGTACCCCCAGCAGTACTGGTACCAGCCACTCCAACAGCTGTCGACGAAACACCCAAACCAAGACTTGCACCAACCCGCACAGCATACGTTCTTATCGATTTCTTGGACGTGGGAATCTTGAGAAACAGCGGCATCAAATCTTCCAAAACAACAATCCGATGCCTGGGATACCTCCTAAACACCGTCGTCACCAAACTCATGCAAGATATTTGTATCGCATGTGTCAAGGACATACCTTCATTCCCTACACTACTACTGGATGGATCAATTGTCAGAGAGGATAGAGCGGAAGCACAAATAGATAGTAGTGGCTGATCCTCAATGGCAACGGATTGGATGAGGAGATCGAGTCGTTCCATGAGGTTGGTGAGGAGTCCTATGGTGGATGTGATGGATGGATATACCTTTTTCAAGAATTTCATGATGGCTTGTTGGGTCTTTGGTTTTGGTGATGCTGCAGGTACCGGTATGGGCGATTGCGTTGATTCGGACGTGGACCGTTTCCGTTTCTTGGCAACAGGCTTATCACTACTCGTGCCACTAGACGTACTCACAGAAAACGAAGCAGTATGCCCCGTCCCAGAAAGAGTTGGAATAATATTTCTCCCGAGATGTTTCCTCATGAGCGCAATAATACAATCAATGGCATCCTCATTGACGACCCTTCGGTCGATGGTGGGAGTGATCATGATGGATAGGAGAATGGTAGCGGCTTGTATTCCCTGGCGTAGGATAGTGAATCGTTGCATTCCGGGGGATTGGTTTCGGGATGATTTGATGTTGAACCACTGGGAGTGTATGATGTATGATGGATATTGTATTGGTTGAGTAATATGGTGTGGAATTGGAATTGGACATTTGATATTATAAAATGACAATGTCTCAATGAATGAATGAATCAAGAACCAAATGACTGGCGGTTGACCAACTCTATTCGCCGCTCACCAAACCATGATTCGTACTGTACCAATGCATCACGTATCCAAACATGAAACAAATCACTTTACTTTGCAATTCATTTCATCACTAACTTGAATAACTGACTGAACTCACCTTGGTATCATTATCCTCAAACGCAACCCTAGCTTCCTGAATCAAATCCACAGAGATGGCATTCTGAACATGTTCCTCCAACAATCCGCCGAGAGTCGTAATGAAATCAATATCAATCGCTGCCCAATCCTCTGTTTGAGAATGGTTTGAATGTGCATTTGCTTGTTCTGTCATGGAAGCGGCCGTGGTGGTCGTGCGGAGGGGGCTCGCTTGAGTTTGAGTTTGATCTTGAGTTTGATTGTCTAGAGCCATGGTGGAGAATAGAGAGAGTTGATTCAATTCCTCAGCGGTCAATTTTCCAAACGACGGATTGTGATTGCTGGGAGCGCTACTCTCATCTCTGTTTCTGTTTCCGTTTCTGTTTCTACCGCTTGATTGTTCGAATACAGAAGAAATTCGATGGTCTCTAGATTCTACATTGAGTAGAATGAATTCAATCATGTCATTGTGAGTTTCATTGGATTGGGACTGTGATTGGGACTGTGATTGGGATTGAGAAGAGGCTCCCGATATCAATGTGGAGGGTGTTAGCGTGGCATTGGAGGTAGACATTGACATGATCATGGATGTCGATTTAGGGATCGCAGAGTTACGGCGCGGTCTCTCTGAATGTTGATTCCCATTCCCCGCGGGCAATGGCAAATTCTCCAAACTGCTCATGGGTCAGTCAGATTTGAATACTGTAGGTTCTGGATTAGAAGTGGTATGTCTGTAATGGATGCAGTGTGTGTGGTGTAGTGTAGTGCTGGAAGAATTACGAAGATCAATCTTATATCTTATTGCAACTTGTCGCCATTATTGTGGTGAGATTGACAAGGCGTCGGGTGTCGATGTCGGATGTCGGTTCAAGATTTTGAAAAACTCAAAAACGGGAAGAAAGAAAAAGAACAGCGCCAATCTGAACGCGCATAACGCGCGCAGGTTTGAGGTTTGGCCGGCAAATATCCAAAAAGTTCTCATGATACGACCGGACAATAAAAATTCACGAAGCTCGGATACGATATTGTTCCTGGGAGAGCGTGGGTGCCAGTAAAAGTGGTGCGAGTCAGTCTTCATTTGATGAAATGTGTAATGAATGAATGCTTGGATACGGCTATCTGCTCTCACCAAAAATTGAGGTTCTCCACGTGATTTTCTGCGCGAGCATCTTTGCGGGAAAATCTGTCGCATCCAACAATTCACAACACGACTCAACAACTCACAAAATCTGTCAAGGCCAGTCAATCCGAATGAATCAAAAGTCAAACATTAGTCTTCCTGTGCAGTACGTTCTAATCCTAAGGTTGAAGGACTTGAAAATAAATGGTCTGCTTCAGTTCTTGGTGCGGATGGCTGCATCTACACCATTCCCTACAATGCTCGCCATGTTGGAAGAGATTGGACCGAATCTAGAGGCGATGATCATTGCAAGTAAAAATGTGGCGTATTCGCTAATAATGGTTGTATTTATTGTGCTCCGTTTGATTCATTCCAATCGGATTCTAGAGATTGACACAATCAATGGCACCGTTACTGCACTAACAACAGAAACCGTGCATGGTTCGTGGGCTTCAAGTGCACTTGCTATTGATGGGTGTATTTACTTTATGCCATACACGTACTATGCAGATATTTTTATGTTTGGGATCTGATTGTTTTGGATTTTCTTATACGAATATCTCAGTGAACAGCACCATTTCACAAGCGACGCATTCTCATTCTCAACAGTACGAGGGGAACATCGCAATCAAACTGAACTTGGCAGAGCCCGTAGTGACCATTTGAAACCCGCATCGTTCAAGCGTTGAATCTGTTCATTAAAAAAGTTTCATGTTTGGCTTCTGATTGTTTTGGATTTTCTTATACGAAGATCTCACCATTTCACTACACCAATGCCCAAGAGAAATATAATCACCAGTAAAAGGAACATCACAATGACCATACTTTGCTTTGAAAGCCATGAGATCATTGAAGCGATTGTGAAAATTTCCTTGACGAGACCACTTGAAACCCGCATCGTTCAAGCGTTGAATCTTTTCATCAGATATTTTTATGTTTGGCTTCTGATTGTTTTGGATTTTCTTATACGAAACTCTCAAATTACTACACCATGACCCAAGCGAAGTATTCTCGCCAGTACGAGTAACATCACAATGGCCATACTTTGCTTTGAAAGACATGAGATCATCGTACATTTTCTTGTACATAGATACAGATCTTCATCATGTATCCTGCCGTTTACGCACGATAGACCTCCATGAAACGAGGAGGAGGGCGGGGGGCTTCAAATTTTTGCCGCCGCGCCACTATTTTGAGCAAGACTTTAGCAAGTGTTTAGGTAACTGTTGTCTATCCGTCAACCGGTATTAATATCTTTCACAAGCTCTTTCACATCAATACCAGCGGCCAGGAGGGACGCGACGGCACAAACCAGCAACTTTTATTTCTATGATATTGATTTTGCAGATGATGAAGATATCAGTTTCGATCGCCTCTCTTGTCGTTTTGTATTTTTCTGAGGCCAGTGCGTTTGGGGTCCACTCCTTTGCCGTCGTTCCACAATGCATCCATCATCGCCGCTATGTTCATGCTGGTGTAACATGTAAAAGTTCGCGGGGCGAAAGAATGACTGGGGCGCTTGATCTGATGATGAGCGCCCAGGATAGAAACATGGACATCGATGTGGACGTCGATTACAATGGCGACGACAGCAGTTGTTCATCGGTAATATTTACGCAGAGTGCGGAAGATGTCCATACTATTCTAGTTGATCTTGTACGTTCCAGTCAAGATGAAGATACGAAAGTCGATTTGCTACTAGGCATGGAGGACATCAAGAGTGGATGGGTGGAATTGAATGAATTGATAGAATTTGAGGAATTGTTACCAAGGGAATTGGACCAACTTTATCGCAACAGTTCAACCAGTAACAGTCCCAGCGATAAACTTGACAAGAAAGGATTCTTCACTCTTTATCAATTGATTGATGATCTGTTCTTTGAGCCGCCGGATGAGGATTCGGATGGGGATGAACAAGAAAAAGATGATGGATCTG
>Ga0115005_10001759_pt1 | contig 17343 bp, 16 predicted proteins | sample ArcOceMetagenome_FD_87163 | JGI IMG/M metagenome (GOLD analysis project Ga0115005, IMG submission 87163) | Marine eukaryotic phytoplankton communities from Arctic Ocean - Arctic Ocean - Greenland ARC118M Metagenome | ecosystem: Environmental > Aquatic > Marine > Oceanic | place: Arctic Ocean... | reverse complement strand
TACTAGAGGTATGCAGACGGCATGCCATTGTGAATGATTTCATTCTGTCTGTTGATTTATTGATTTGCCTCTTTTTGACTCAGTCGGTCTACACGTAGTCGAAATCAAGGCAGCAGAACTTTATATTATTTTGAATTTTATGGTAGTTTTAGCAAGGTTTTAGGAGCTTTTTTCATTTTGTTCCCTATTTTCTATTTTGTGATGTGTAAGTCTGCGCATACGCGCGCATGCGTCAAAATTTGAACTACGAGCTACGCGACGCGAGTACGAGTACTCGTAAACTTTGAACAATGACGGACTCACTCGACTCGACTCCAACGACCATCATATGATGACCAACAACTACAACTATTCTGAATTCATACAGCAACAACACCAGACTTAACGAACGTAACTAATTTACAATCCATCCAATTACAAACATGGAATCAACAGTATCATCAAGTGCAACTTTGGAGGTTAGAATTCAATCTGCCAAACGTGCAATACGAGATGCGACAGCCCAAGCCCTCAAGTTTGCAGCCACCGATCAGACCGACACAAGTACTTCCGAGATTAACATTAGCCCCGATGTTGATTACCCCATGAGTGATGTCATGAATATTGACACGAATGAGGAGGATATTAACACTTTAGAGTCTGAGTTTGATTTGGCAATGACTTTGTTTGGTGACGATCCGAGAGGAATCGAAGAGGACCTCAGTTTGAGATTGTCCAAAGTGGAGAACGACTTGAATGATTACTTTGTTAGGAAGGAACAACAGCACCAACAACAACAAGATGATAATACTACTCATACCGCACAACATTTGAATCAAAATACAATTGATTACGAATCTTTTGGCATTCAACCTACACAATCAGGAGATGTAGATCCCGCCACAAAACAACACATTCTCCAACAGGAAACCGACCAGCTCCGTTCCAAAATAACCTTTCTTCAAAAATGCAGTGAGGCAAGATTGGCACTCGACGAAGCCAACACTATCACTCTCCAATCATCCTGTGCCACTGGAACTAGAACTGGATTCGGGACGGGTGGAACTACTCGCAAAGCTGCCGCTGCCATGGTGAGCGTCCACGCTGCTCAAAACCTTTCCAAGGCGCAATCAGCTCTGAAAGAAGCAATGCGTTCCCTCCCCCATCAGAATAGAGCTGGAACAGGACAAAATGATCCAGTCGCAAATGCCATTACAGAAAATGCAAACATGAGTGCGAGGGATGTCAAGGTTGCCAATGACATTGTGCAATCCATCCAGAGTCAAATCACACGCAAGACGGTTGATTTGCATTCCAAAGCTACTTCCCTCATTGATTCTTGTATCACGGTATCTTTCACCAGTATTTCTGTCACAGAAGATCCAAGTCCAGCAACAGGAGCAGGAACAGGAACAACAACTATTGCATTGAATGATTCTACTAATTCGAATACATCCATCAAAACGTCCACTTCCTCTCTAGATATGTCCAAATCGGTTTCGTCACCATCGTATCAAGGACTAAAGGCCGCAATGGACGTCCTCACAATCCTTTCCGAAGGATTATCCTACAGTAGACTGGAAGATACCATGCAAATCATTGCAGATGACATTCTCGCCACCATCCTTCGACCGGTCATTTTGGAAGCTAGGGATGCGTTGAAGGATGGGAAAAAAACAAAGAAATTTCAATTTGAGGAACTTAGTTCCAAATCGAGCTTGGGGACAAAATCGCAATCGGGTGTTTTGGGGTCTGGGGGGAATACCAAGGGGGTCGTTTTTACTTTAGAATGGCTCGAGTGCGATGGCAAATCAAATGACGAATCTGATCAGTTGGAATGGTGGACGGATTTGTTGCAATTTATTCAAACAGTCACCAAGTTCATATGCGATAAGGTACTGACGCAGGGAAATGGATGCAATTGCGATCTAGACCTGTTTCCAATGTTTGGCCGTGCATTGCTTGGACAAGCTGCTGCATCCCCATCCAAAAAGTCATACACGCTTCCTTTTGAGAGCGATATTATGGAGCATGGAACAAAGTGTCCAATTATCAAGTTGTTGGATAGGCTTTTGTGGGAGCATTGTATTCCCGAATCACCAAGTTCCGAAGTGCTTGCAGGGCTTGGGAAGATTAGGTCGGCTGTTACAGAGAGTATTACGGCTTTTGAATCCTTCCTTACGGATTCCAGGTTGATTGCGAATAATACAGTGCTTCAAGAATATGCCAACAAGTTTGATGATAAATACAATGAAAAGGTTCGGTCCAGCATTTTGGTCAAGGGGCGAAAGATTTTGTTGGAAGGTGATTACCATGATTCTGTCAGGGTCGGTGTGAACATTCATGAACGGAAAAAGGCAGAAAGACCAGAATACTTGGATCACATTGACATGGAACAAAACGACCTTTCATTATTTCTATTCCAAGAATGCGGCATTTCCAAAGTTGCATTGCAACTAATGGAATTGTGCAAAGATACCATGGATCTGGCTGTAGATCCAAACACTTCATCACAGGCACTTCTGTCGCCTACTCTTTATCGTGCTTCTCGAGAGTTGCTCGATCTCTTTCGCGCTTCAATCCCTGCAGTGCATGGGAATGACATTGCAACGATTCCTCGTACAGCAGCAATTTTTCACAACGACTGCACCTTTTTCGCTCATAAAATGCTTAGTTTTGGCTTGGCATATCGTGACCGATTCCCAGCGGATGAAAATGGCAAGGAATCTCCATTGAAGCAAATCTGTACGTTTCTAGATTTGGTTCCACTCTTTAGAGATCTGGCCGAGCGTACAATGAATGATATGATTCAATTTCAAAAGTATCAAATATCAGAAATTGCAAGTCCTCGCCTGATATATCTCGGTGATGCTCTGGGTTCCAACGAGGGAGTTGTAGAATGGAGTGATACCGAGACTGCTCTCACTGCAGGTTTGTATCATTTGCGCCATCTATCGCAAGCATGGAAATCTATGCTTTCCCACGATATTTATAGTATTACGATGGGTAGCATTGTGGATGCACTCTTTACGCTATTTCTTGATAAGGTATTGGGAGCAAATGACATAAGTGTCCCAGCCTGCCATTTTGTCAGTGGTTTATTCCAAAATGTTCTGCGTGGTATCTCGGAATTGTTTGGCTCTCCCGCGTCCCCCGGGGAAGGCGTCGCAGAAGCAGCACAGTTCTGTACGTTTCATCACAAGTTCTCGGCAGTTGGGAAATTCATGGATATGTCACTGGTCGACATCAACATAGCATTGTCTGAGGGTGTGTTTCGGAGTGTAACCGGCGCAGAGTTGTCTCGACTTGTTTGCGCAGTCTTTAAAGATACTGAATCAAGAAGGAACTTGTTACGTTTATTGGAGTCAAACTAATTCTATTTTAAAAATATATAAGTCAGATATGTCTACACGTGTCGTAGCTTTGCATTAATCCAGAAAGAAATTTAACCCCCACCACCCTTGAAAAGGACGAAATACAACGCTGTGGGCACTATCAGTATTCCAAGAGTAAGCTGAACATACGCTAGACTTCTCAGGAGATGTCTCTCTGGATGCAGCTTGATATATATAGCTCCTACAGATTTTTTGAAAGAATTAGTGAGCATTGAAGTGGACAAACAACTATCGTTTGTGTAAGCGAATTTTCACAAAGTATTTTCTCATCTTGATTCTTACCTGGCAGTATGTAGCTAACCGTCGTTGATCCGGTGGCTCCGACAACGCCTAGAATCACTCCAAGATCACTAACTGACATTGCAATTATAAATGACAACACCAGAAAGGCACACGTTATACCATAAAATAGAACATTTTCAAGGAAATCCTTCATATATTCGTCGCCATCAGCAATGGCTGCAGCAGGGTCAGAGTCAGTGTCGCCATTGGATGGATTGTGCGTTTGTGCAAGTCTCGTGATCTCTTCATTTGCTGCATCCATTTCACTGTCTAGCTGGTGATTCTGCTGTTGATCTTGTCGTCTTTGTTCACGTTTACCCATCAGAGCATACACCAAGCTCGTCAGACAGCGTCGGCTTGGATCTAACTGGAGAGGATATGACAATATGACCATAATAGCTATTCCTATTCTCATCTGAAGGATCACAAATCAATGTCATGGCCCGTAAGCGACACATCCATCAAAGGTGGTTTACCAATAAATTGTTCTCGTGTTTCATCACTTACCATTGTAACTAATCCATTCTGTGGGTAATTCAGTAATATATCGCCCTTGACATTACTTCCATACGTTTTATAACCTTCGATAGCTACAATCATGTAAAGCACAAAAGCTGACCCAATTGCCAGAGCAATTACAGAGTCAACTCTCCGCTGTGTTGGTCTTTCAAGCTCATTCACAATGGAAAAGACGTTTTGATGGCAAGTAAAGGAGAACACAAAGATTGCCAAGTTCTTCATGGTTGAGTCAAAGTTGGTGACTATGTCAAGTTCACCTCGGCAAGTTTCATCGTTGTTTTGCTGGTCATCTTCAATGGGATAGTAGTGCCTATCTTCACACGGTTCAAAGGCACCCTCTGCATACAACACTATGCCAATAGCTAGAGAATAAATGAGCATGAGACTAAGAGTGCTCGTGAACTTGAGCGAATTCAAAGTCTTGAAGAAACTAATGGGTAACACGCAAAAGAGAGCACAAATAACCCAGAATTGCCGGTTTGTGAAAACCATCTCCTCAATTTCCTCCACAGGAGTTTCTGTCTGAGCAGAGAAATTTCGAAACAAATAATGAAAGCTATCCACCATGCAGTCCCCTACCGTCACAAAATACCCTGTTGCCACTCCAAAGCATTTGAGAGCCACCGCACCGTCAATAAAGATTGCAAATTCCGGCATGGCTGCAGTTGCAACGGAGTAAAATGAAGCAGGCTTTCCGTCCCCCTGCCTTGCTTGAGCTGTCGTTGCACTCACGGCTAGAAGGTGCAAACCCAGTGCCGAAAAGAATGCCGCCACCACAAGCAGGACAGTTCCCATAAAGAATCCAGAGCCAGCATAGGCACCTGGGAGTCCTAGCATTCCCGCCCCTGCCACAGTGTTTAGAAGAGTAATGATGCAGCTGGCGATTGAGGCTTTTCTTTGCTGGGGATTGCCGTCACTGTCCAGATCTAGTGGCAAGGAGCCTACTCCATCGTCGTAGTCATAGTTGAAACTCATTTCTGGCAAGTCATCGTCAAAGTTCTCAGCCATTCGGGACGTATTATTGTTGGATTCGGCATTTTCACCAAACTCTAACATTCCTTTTAGAGCCCAGTACTGTTGTTGGAAATTAAAGAGTTGAATGGAATTCGTTATTCGTGGGGGTGCTGGTCATTGATGTTCGTTATTACAGGTGCCTGATGCCCCGAAGGATGCCTCTCTACTATTCTGTCTTTCAATTATTTTCTCCGTTCTCATCACACTCTCTCATTTCTTTCGTTTCGAGTGTTCTTTCCGCGTCAAGTAGATGTTCGTCAAAGTACGGTACAAATGCATGTAAATTGAATTTCTCTTTTTTAAAGAGAAAACAAATTTTGATGCATTGGCATTGCTTCCAGTCAAGTGTGTGTTTAGTTAATTACATTTCTTGCAATGTGATCATCTTCTCTCCTCCGACCAGCATCCTTGACAAACTCAACGCCTTCCACTACTTTTCCAGCACTCCATTTTGCACTATTCCACAACATCCCAGCTGACTCAATTGGATGCAGAGCACGGTCTACGGTCCACCCTCCAGCATCTTTTGCAATCTTCTCAATCCCTCCTCTTCTATGTATTTGCCTTTTCCCAACACGACAGCTTTGCTTTACCATTAATTTTGATACAAGAAAATAAAACTTTCCCACATTGTACAAATTTGTAGCTGATTTTTCCGCAGTTTCCACAAAGATTTGATCCTTGACGGCCTCGTAACCAGATTGTAAGCACCAGTCTGCTGCAAGGATCGGCCCACTAATGAATGCCCCAATCACTGCAGCAGGCCATAAAGTCATGCCAAGTGCAATGGATAGAATTGGATTTTTAACAGCGGAATCCTTGCCCCAAGACGCAATGGAGATGAAAGCTGGTCCAATCGGAGGCCAGAGAATTCGCATCCGTTCGTCTCGTCTTTGACCTTGACCAGAGGAAATGTGTTCGCCAGTTTCATTTCCATCGTCATCCAGAATCTCAATGTCCATGCTAGCATCCGCTTCTTTGAATCCAGACTTGATCATATTCGGCGTGATCTGTGAATGAACATTCTGTAACCCATATAGAAACATCTTGACAACTAGAAGTCCCACATCTGCAATTTCTTCTGCATCATCTTCACTGATACTCATGAGTGCGTCTTCTACATCTAATAAAATGGTACGTGCCACAGCCATGGCGTCCATTACATCGTTTTCGGATAGTTCCGATACCGCCTTTGCAGCACTCATTTCGTTGGGCGGAGACAAAGGAACCAAACTATCTCCAGTTTGCGTTGCTCGGGGTTGTGTTGGATCTGCGGAATGAGTACCTTCAGCTTCCAATGCAAGCTGGGATTGGGCATCGTCAATCAAGGCTCTGGCCCATTTCTTTCGGGATTCCTCATCCTCTCCGCATTCCAAGTCGCGAGCCACGATTCCGACCGACGTTGCAATGTCAGCGGCGTACCGTCGGATCGCGGATCCTAGTATACCGTCATTTTCGAGACCATCGAGCATTTGGGATGCATGGTTCAGTGCATCGCCAATGGTTGTGAGGGTTTCGTCAATGATTTGTTCTTGTTCGTTTGATTTCTCTACATCAGATTTTAATACATTGTTAGATTCCATTGTTTGATTGGGTTTGATTTGAATTACGGTATGCATGTGTGTAAGAACTGCTGTAAGTAAGTGGAAGATACCATGCGTTTTTCCGGTTCCTTTCCCTTATCTTACTCTTGTCCCACCAGGCGGTTACGGTTGTACAGTATCACTGCTCTGTAGTGTAGTATCTCTGTATGTACTGTACCGTACCGTACATCGTAAGTTCCTCCGCTGAGAGTGATTGAGTGATTGGAAAGTGACCGTTGGGTTTTTGAGGGTTTTCTTTCGACACTGAAATGAATGATTTGAGATTAATTCTCCGGTCGGTGTACGTCGTACTGTACGTTCGGAATATCTGTAACCAGCTTGTTTAATAAAATAAAAACGCCACACCTTCTATCCTCCTGCTGCAACCGTGCCACGTTACTTTCTTTATCACAGTGGCCATTCACTTGAACTCAGACTTATTAGTTTCCCTTAATTATTTTTCTCGCAATCCATCTGTTTCCGGTTTAGCACAATGCAGATTTGAGATTGCAACCTGGCCATCACTTCAGATCAAAGGACATGAGAGAAAGGAGGTAGATGAGCCATAAAACAACATCATCGGCATATATATTCTGCAAGCAAACCCATCGAAAGGCAACCAACTCTGAGTCAGTCCCCTTGCAACCCCGAACCAAAGCACAATAAATCAGAACAAAAACAAATGTTGAAGCAGAAGCTCATGAAGATTCCGAGCTTAAGTCTCAGTGTTCTCAAGATACGGAAGAACCGGAAGGTTCCAGAGATAGCAATGACTCCGGGACTCGTTGCCGGACGACCTTCTGAAAATCCCGAAGCTCACGAAAAGAATTCTGAAAACACAGTTCTAGTCAATCCGAATGTTACAAATAGCATCATCATGGAAATCCAATCACATCAGCCTCTATCTCTCCCCGATTACATTCCTGAATACATCTCGAGGCCTACTTCTGATGATGAATCTGTGTCAACGTTGGGATCTACAGAATTTATCTGTCCAAACAAACCTGGATCTAGTCGAAGTATCTTTAGGGATTACTGGAAGGCAGATGAGAATCCCCCATCATCATCAATGCCAGCGTCAACGCCCAGCCAGTCACAAGCAACTGTGATAGAGACTGATAGTTCGAATCTCTCAAGGTATACCGAAACTATCATGAACTCTCGTGATTGGTCTTCCTACATCAACGAAGAGATTATCGATCCTCATCGTCGCAAAAAACATTCCTCTGACAATCGCCTTCGCAGTGAATACGAAGCATTTCTCAAGGAGAATGAAGCTGGCCGTACTACAATGCCTGCTGCTACCCTTCTCAACGACGGTGACGGCAGCAATATTCGGATTCATTCAAAGCCTAGTACAATTATCCATACTCCACAGATGCTGCAAGATTCCTTCTCGAAAATTCCTGTAAACCGGCCTGCAAGACGAAAGATCTTCAATCGTAGATATGGCCCTAATAAACCTCCCACCTTGCCATCGTATGGATACATATATGATAAACCTAACAAGCACGCACCGCCGGTACCTTTTGCCCTCACTCTTCGGGGAAAGAAGCTGCTGCGATCAAGTATGAGGCGCGATCGGAGCACTTCGCTGTCAGAGGCAACGACTCTGGAGGAAAGTTTTCTATCCTCTCAGTCAAGACCGTCTGTGTCGTTTGAACGAAAGGTGACTGTTCATGAAATTGACAAACCTCATGGACAGTGGGTTCATGATGGTTGGTCTGAACGGTTCTTATAGATCCAATCATGGATTCTCAATTTTTAATTCAATTTCATGCCTGTTAGCTAGCTAGCTAGTAGGCGTCGCAATAACCTTCATAAAAGATTCAATTATTGTTTATGACTACACGTAAGGATGAACTTGTTATGTAAATTGTCTAGGGGCGTGGCACAGATAGTACATAATACGCTTGCAATCTCATATTTTCATGAATTTCATTTTATTAATTTGTTGTACATACACGTTTAGCACATCAATTAACGTCTTCGAATTTGTTTTAATAAAATAACATTTAGCTTGGTCTAACACTAAAATGTAAGTATCTCACCTTATACTCAATGAATCTGCACCAAAGTTGATTCTATCTTGCTAAGAATTGTCCGCTACATGCTGTTTCAATCGCTAAAATAAAACGCAACAGACACAACCGATTTCGTTAAAATATCTTTATCACTTTATCAATACGTGTAGAACCATTCTGAGCATTTGTTTTTATTTTTATTGTAATAGGTGCTAAAGTGCACGAGTACACTCAAAAATACATGTTCACTTTATACGGTCTTCTGAATGTAGTGCATGCCTACAGTTCGTGTACGTGTAGAACATTTGAGACCACAAGTAGAATCAAGTGGTAGAATATTCAATATCATTCTTGACGAACCTGCTGTCATCAAACGTTGGTCCCGAGGAATATGTTCACCAGCCACTTTGCGTTGATATCATCTAGCTTGGGAGTTGGAGGCATCGACATCTTCTGAGGCTTCCTTTCGTATTCATCCAAGTCCGAAAGGCTTGTGAGAGACGACCCAAATCGGTCAAATGTTTTGGATGTATGTTCTGTACGTGTAGAGCATGATTTTTCTGTGCTTAATGTGGCAGTAGCATTGAGTCTACAGCTCTTGTTGCTACTTGCAGCACTGGCATCATCAGGGTCATTATTTGCACAGCCGTTGCACCTGTTAAAATGATCGAATAGAATTTCATTGATGTAATTGTGTTTGGGGCTGTCTTGTTTCTTAGAATCTGGTTCATCGAATCTTTGGTCTATGAGGAGCACCGGTAGGAAAGACGAAAAAACATCTCCAGAGTCACTGCTTTGGAAGTAGACTTGCCGTTCCAAAAAGGTAATGGAAACTCGATGTACGCGATTTTCCAAGTAGGTCATGAAGTTTTTTCTGAGTTGTCTCGTGTGGTCTTCGATTTCGGAGTCAATATGATCTTCATTGAAGAGGCTATAAACAACTGTGGGTGTAGAAGAGAGAGAAGAAGTTTGGTTGGTGACAATCGATCTTTTCTATTTGGTTGCGGGGGGCTGACTCACTTACCATCATGATATATACCTTCAGAGGATGTTCTCATATTCATAACTGCACATTTGATATTCACGTCGGCAAGGAATATATCAAAGCCATCGCTCATAGGACTTGTTACAAATGCCATGCTTCGCCTGAACTGCTGAAGAGATGTATTGCCTTTGAGCTCCCTCTCTACCCATTTTGCTATCTTTTCTCTGTTTTGATGATAGGTTCGCCAAGTCTTGGAACGAAGTGATGTGGCAAAAGAGTCAAAGGTAATGAGCTTGTCGTCATAAATAATGTCCAAACAGCTGAATGCTAAGAGCACATCATATCCTTCATTCAACATTTTTTCAGTAATTGAGATCTCTCCAGTTGCATAATATTTGCGGATACTGTCAATCAAATACGGATGCCAATTACAGGTGTCGCTAGGGTTGGAAACTTCGTCAATGTCGAGAACAACAGAAATTTGATGGTTGAATGAGTACCAATCTTCAACCATAGATTTGTCCCGCCGAAGTCTGCTAGTTTGTAGCTTGCTTAGACATCGTTTGACTTTTTTCATGATAAAGCTTTCTTTCCAGCTTTCACCACGACAATTAGCAATTTGATGCATTTCTTTCTCCCTTGAAACGATTACTTGTATAGGGAGACTAAAGTCCTTGCTGGTTGAATTAAAATCCCACGTTGAAGACTTTACTTTGATATTCACCAGCATGTCCTCATCGTCTAAACAGTCCACAGGATGCTCAAAGCCACACAAATTTGGTAACTCTGCGTGTAGCGATGCCATTCTATCTTTGATATCAAGCATGTTATCAAATGCTGTTTGAAATGGAAGCACGGAATTTTCATGGGGAAGAATTTCTTCATAGGAATGTGACTAAAATGTGTATTCAGAAAACAGAGAGAGGAAGATCAGATTGATTGAAACTCTCCCATGCATACTTAACAAATGGGATTGAATTTAGTCTTACCGAGGCTAGAGAAACGGAACTAGATGGCTGTTTATGATGTTCATTTTCAGAAACATCAAAGACAATATTGTTAGACAAAGCAATTTTCTTACTGTTTCCATCTTCTATACGTTTTGTAGGCGTATGCTGATGTTGGTCTTCCTCGTCATGAAAAATGAATTCCTTTTCAAGCCAACTTGGATTTTGTTCTGTATACATGGGTTGAACATTGCCATGAAAGGTAGTTGTGCCAGCCATGCTCGAGTTTAATGGAGCGACTGATAAAACCAAGTTTTTTAAAAAGTACCTACTGTATTGTACCTATTCACTGATAACTTGAAACATTTCGTGAACTGAGAAAGTTATTGGCGATGAGATTTGAGATCATGTCAGAGAAGTTTACATGGGTTTGTAAATGTGGGTCGCATTGAACTGAAAGGAATCTTACAGCAGCAAAAGGCAAGAGAAAATTCAAAATAGCACCGACTTTCAACGCTGTAAAAAGTATTGCTACTAGACCTAAAACTAATATTGAATTTATCTTTTGCTCACGAGATCTCTTTGTGCAGGAACAAAATCGTCATTAACCCCAACAGCCTCAAGATCAATAACATCTTTTTTGTTGTTATAAGCGGCATCTGCCATAGTTCTTCTTAGCGGAGAATCGAAATTATCAAAATAAAAGTAGGTCACAATTGTCATTGCCAACAGTAAGATAACATCTCCTCTGATATCACTGGCAAGCGCCGGAACTTGAGGGAGAAGTTGATAGTCTTGTTTTGCAGCAATCTCGACCAAAGGCACCAACAGCGCCGAAACCAAATTTCCTCCAATCTGCTGTACACTTTCAACGGCAGTCTCGTCAGACGGATAAGTCACATCGACAGCCAATTCGGCATTGATGGGTTGAATTGGACCTGCTGTCATTCCCAGGCCGAGTAATGCTAGAACTAACAAAATTGGTTCTTTACCGAGGGCATGTTCTGTCAATCCCAATGGCACCAGAAGAAACATGGAAGCGATGATACATGCCTTTGTAACTGCTTTGTATTTTTTTGTCTTGTCCACAAATCCTCCGATAATTATTCCTCCAAACAAAATTCCGAATTCAAAGCCAGCCCCTGCCAAATCAATACTGAATTGATCCGTAACTCCACCTCTCTCCATTACATCATCAATGAACGTCCCGACAATATTTGTGACAGAAATACTCATGATGAAAGCTGAAAGTGGAAAGACAAAACCGGGATTTCCAAAAAGCTTCCCGATGGATTCAATGAAAGCAGGTTCTTCATCATTATTCATGAGCTTCTCAATCTCAGAACTTTAGAAAATGTGCAATTACCTGGTGAGAAATGTGCAAATATATCTCCTTCGATTTCACAATTGGCGGAATTTCCTTGTACTTACGAAGAGGGGGGAATTGGTGGCTTATTTTGAAATTGCAACAATGTTCCAATGGTCACAACAGCACACGTTGCACTAATAATTCCAAAGTAATTTGACAAGCCATCGGCACTAGTTGCCATTTCTCCACCGACCAAAAAAGCAGTCGCAATTCCAATCTGATTAAAATTCAGAGCAATCGCGGTAGAAGTTGCACGTTCATCCGACCCAAACCACGTCGCAGAAAGTAATGGAGGCGTACACTGGAAAAAAGGTTGTGCGGCACCCACCAAAATGGTACCAGTTAATAAACTCCAATACGGTACCAAATCTGCCCCAGCAGATGCAGCAGCAGCAGGGTCGGAGGAAGCTGCAGCACCGATACCTACCATAGCCAACAATGGTCCAAAACAGCTAAAGCCGCTACGGAAAAAGCACCCCACTGCCATGAGAGCCGATGCAAACTTTATCGACTTTTCCAAACCAAATTTACTCACTATGTCCGTAATCAGAAAACAACTCGCGACGTTGGTGAAGAGAAATATATCAATGAGACTCGCTGCTGAATGCCCTGCGTAAGCTGATTCGAAGGTGGCTGGTGCCGCAGCTACGGAAAAGCAGATCCAGTCGGATAGTAATGCTAGCATGGAGAGATAGCCTAATTGTATCCATCTCTGTTTGTAGACTTTTGGTTCAATCTTTGAGTAGTCTACATCTCCATTAGTAGCTTGTAATCTCGTTCTTGTCGTTTTAGTTTTCATCGTCGAGTCCATTAATATTCTTGACGACACTGAGCGCGTAAAAGTACTTCCTACGTGACCTTCTCCGTATTGTGACGATGCTGAGGGCATGTGAATTGTTTTGTCCATGGTACGTGTAGTGCTTGGTGCAAAACCGCACACGGTTGCAGCTCCAATTAGAGTCAAAACTAGTACTTGCACGAATCCTTTTCTTCTGAACATGATCATGTATATGTTAGCTAATGATGAACTGTAAAAGAGATGTGGGTAGGTTTTCTATATTGCGATTCGTTCTGATGGCGTGCAGAATCTTTTGAGTCAACGTTGAGAGAGTGAGAAAGATGAGGCGAGAGGAATGATACTTTATATCAAAATGGTATGGTCAATGTGTTGGTTCGTGACGTGCTTCTTCAGGGTCTGAATATCAGCAATGCGATACAGATGGCAGGAGGGGGCGACTTGGTATTTACTTCGCTTTGGAATTAGCGTTGATTGATGTTCAGTTTAGCCTGACACAAATCAACTAGAGAATTTCAAATTAGTAAGATTTTTTGTAGTGTGACAGACAATACATTGATTGAGTGTTTCATTCCGCACCGGCGACGGTGTCACGACGGCGAATGGAAAAAAAATCTCACGACGCACGGAGGAGGTGGTGATTTTTGTTCTTCAAGTTTCAAGTTAGTTAGTTCGTTTTTAGTGTAGACGTCATGTTGACGTCATTTATGTTTTGAAAGGTTGGGAGTTCATTTTTTATCATAAATCTGTAATTCTGCGAATTGATGGCATCTCTCACTACGATTACAGCATACACTATGTACTGTACGGTACATACATTGTACATACTATTTATGTATCGATAGGAGAAACTATTGGAAAATGCTGCCTTTGTTTTGATTTTTGATAAGCAAATAAAAGTCATTGAATAGAGCTCATACACGCAAGTTCAAAGTGAAGAGTTAGAAAGTTTTGGTGGCTGAGAATTTCCCCCTCGTTTGAAATATCATATCATTAAGCGATTGATTCAACTTACAGGTACACGTAGAGCAAACAGATCAATTTAATAAGATAAGCTTGGATTACAAAGAAAGATCTCGGACATTTATTGAAATGCGAGGAGTGATGCGTTTTTGAGACGGCATCACAGCATCATAAATAAAAAATTGCGAAAACAATATGCGTGCACGTACATATCGTGGAATGAAAGCATTTTAATTAATTTATGAAATCTCGGGTGCCTGATGAAGTCCGTCCCCAAGAAAGTGAGATACTTCAACTCCATTTCCTTTATTCTTCGACCGGCTGCGATGCGTATAATTCGTTTTTCACAAAGGAGAGGGCAAAATAGTTAGATTTTACGATATTAAAAACATAGGAAATTAAATATGCATCATCTTTCGTGCCTTTCTCATTGTAACAAAGACTTACACATCAGCACTCGACATATTCATCACCCCAACAGCGAGAGCATGTTCTTTCCCTTCTGCATAGATAACAACTCCATCACCCTGATTCAGTCCAGGTTTGCCATCCTCATCTGCTGGCATCTCACTGCCTGGATTGGTCAACCCAGGACACATTATATTAGCACCCCCGAGTATGAAAGGAATAGCTCCCTTGTCAACCGTCACCTTGTTGAACGTCAAGTCTGGATACTGATGGACCAACCTAAGACAGGGCAGAATGGGTCCATTTCGACTCTGGAAAAATACCGGTTCATTATCTGAATAAATTGATTCATCCGAAGGAGGACGGCAGTAGAGCATGAGATGAGGTCCTACTTTGTATTGAACGAGGGGGGGCTTTTTGGGGAGGAGAAAGTTTAGGTGTTCCTCGTTGATGTCGGGGTGAGATTCGCTCAGGCTGTTTTTGATTCCACGCTGGACGGAGGCTTTTACTTGTGTTGAGGTCGAGATGTCGTTGTCGGGGTCGAATCGTTTGAACATTGTGAAAGGTGGTTGGATGATTAATTGAGAATGGTATTACTGGGGTGTGTAGTGTGTAGCGTTGCAATGCCGGTACTCTTCGTGTTGCTAGGATACCGGAAATACGAGGGATACCCGCCGGCCGGGTTATTGATGTGCTTTTGTCTTTTTCACTTGCTTCTTGCGCCGTCGCGTCGCGTCGTGCGACGTGCATTGCCCTTCTGATCTGTTTGATTTGGGTGTGGCGTTTTGTTCAAAAATCATAACCGCTTCTGGTTGGGTGTTCAACTCACCATTTACTAAAATGCGTAGATTTCTACGCTCTGAAACCTTTTGCATCGAGATGAAGAAATAACAATTTGTTTTTGAGGTGAGACCACCATGGCGGAGATACCGTTCTGTACTGTCGCAACGTCAACGAATACAGACTATACGAAACACAATCAATTTACGTTGGGAGAGGAAGGAAGGACGGAGAAGAATCTGGAGAAAAATTGATGAAAGTAATGGAGCTGTCTGTATTTCTCAAGGTTATGGGTCATATGTAGCTAGACGATGGGATCGAAAGCATTGATAAAAACAATACAATCCACACGAACGCAGACCATCGTATTACCCAATACATTATTCTCACGTATTTTTTCTATTCACAGAATTTTCAACCTATAAAATGCAGAACGAAAACGGAGAAAACGTGGACCTTTACATCCCAAGAAAGTGCTCATGGACCAGCCGTATCCTTACCGCTAAGGACCACGGATCTGTTCAAATTAATGTAGCTAATGTTGACCCCGTAACTGGACTTGCTACTGGAGATTCTACTGCTTTTGCTCTTAGTGGATACCTCAGATTCCGTTCAGAAGGAGATATGGCTCTTGGGGAATTGGTAAAGTCTAATGATGCTAAGATGGCATCCGAGTAACTTCCATAACCAATAATAGAAAAGAAAATTAACAAACTCAAGATCTGCAAGAAAAAGCATTGATGATGTTTATAAAAGTTATAACCAATGCAAGAGAGTCGGTCGTATCATGTAACTCTTCACAAATCCAAATACCTCATATCAATGGACTATTTGAATATTTTTCTGTCTCTTCAGTTTCGTGGTTCAAAATTAATTAGGATAACAATCCGTGCAGCAATCACAAACCACTCTTGGGGATGTTCCTGGTCTCTCTGAATTGCAATCTGCGATGAGAGTGTATGTAGGCTTTCTCAGCAGAGATTCGCACAATCCTTCAGGAATAGATCCTGTCAATTGTTCATTGAATTCAAAAGAACCAGTAACTAGTTCGTGTAGTACATGTATTTACGGTAGTCAGTGGAGAGAATGATCATTTTAGAGGAAAGAATCAGTCAATCTCATGAGATTTTGAAAAAGAATACTTTCACTTACGCAATTTCGTCAATTGTTCTAGTTCTTGAGGCAACGTCCCAGAGAATCTATTTGCAGCCATTTGGAAGAAAACTAAATTACGAAGGTTGCCAATCGAAGGGCTTAAAGTACCAGTAAGCTGGTTGTTATTCAAATCAAGCTGGATCATATCACTTAAACTGAAAATTGTTTCTGGAATTGTTCCGGTGAGTTCGTTGAAGTCTAAATCCAAGAACAGGAGGTCTTCAATCTCGCTGAATTCGCTTGGGATCGTTCCAGACGTCGTTCCTCTTTCTAGAATAAAAAACCTAAGATCTCCTAAATCTCTCACCTCGAAAGGCAGAGAACCTCCAACATCATTCATTTCTGTAAAAGGTAAATGCATGCGTTGGTTAGTCGAGAAGTTAAACTTCTTGCGAGCAAGAAAGAAAGTAAAAAAATATTGCTGGTGAATCATTGATAATAGCCATCATGATTTCTTACCAAACTCGATACGATCTACACATTTTCCTTCCACTCGGCAGGTAATCCCTGCCCATTCGCACTCGTAAACAGGAGTTAACCAGGCATCAGCACCTTCCGTCGTGGGTAAGAAGGCCGGGTTCCTATCTCCTCCTGGGATCGGTGTAGTTGTAACACTACAATTATCATTGGCTTCAGCAATTGAATCAGGGTCGTCGAAATTTTCAGGGGCGCTACACTCTAACCAATTGTCGCCTTCTGCCGAGAAGTAAAATACTGCCAAAATGTATCGCTGATAAGCCTTGGGATCATCTGGGCATACAAAGTAGCGATCTTGACCAATGAGCCAACTCAATGCTTGAAACTGTGGTGTTCCTGGAGTAATGGTTCCTGATATCTGCTGTGCCATGTCTGTAAGTAACTGAGCTCGAAGCTCTGGAGGCATACCACAAATTTCCCCGCCATTTGGTGGAGGTGTAGGGCGAGGTGATGTTGGAGACGGAGGGGTTGGAGACGGAGGTCTGGTTGGTGGGAAACTACTAATGTCTTCTAAGAGACGATCCCACAAGAGGATGTCTTGATCGTGATCGTCCTTTTGTTTCGTCCTCTCAAGTGAAGAGCTACGGATTGATTGTGCTGCTTGACTGGCTCCAAACAACAAGAGAAGAATGGACAAGGTGCAAATTGCCCTGTTGAATATAAACAT
>Ga0115005_10001755_pt1 | contig 17351 bp, 15 predicted proteins | sample ArcOceMetagenome_FD_87163 | JGI IMG/M metagenome (GOLD analysis project Ga0115005, IMG submission 87163) | Marine eukaryotic phytoplankton communities from Arctic Ocean - Arctic Ocean - Greenland ARC118M Metagenome | ecosystem: Environmental > Aquatic > Marine > Oceanic | place: Arctic Ocean... | reverse complement strand
TGAACTTTTATCTAAATAAATATGAAAAAAATACTTTTATTAATCCTTATTTTGTGTGTTTCGCAATTCTCTTTTTCACAAAAAGAATTGGCAAAAAAACTAATTGACACTCTCGCCTCTGATGCATTTTATGGAAGAGGTTATGTGAACAATGGAAATAAAATTGCAGCCGATTATATTGCTAAGAAATTCAAGGAATACGGAGGGCAAATGGTGACCGATTCCTATTTCCAGGAATACAGCTACCCTGTGAATACTTTCCCAAATAAGGTTGAGATTAAATTTGGGAATAAAACTTTAAAAACTGGTTTAGATTTTATTGTAGCACCTAATTCTGGATCGGCAAATGGGAAATACAGATTAGTTAAAGTAACTCTTGAAAACTACAAAAAAGAGATTACTAGAGAGTTAATAAATAGCGATATTCAACTTGCCTATTTAGTGAATTTACCAAAAGCAAATGGTAGAGACGAATATTTTGCTCAAATGGATCTTAAAGCCACTATTGCACAAATCGCTCCTTTATTTGTTATTAACGATAATAAATTCACTTGGTCAGTTGCTCAAGAAGCACTTACTTTTCCTGTAATTGAAATAAAAAGTGAGTTCTTATTAACCCACACATCAGTTAGTTTGAATATAGAAAACAAGCTGATTGATAAATTCAATACTCAAAACGTAATGGGTTATATTCCTGCAAAAAAATGGTATAAAAGAAAGAAGTTTTTTGTGTTTACTGCTCATTACGACCACTTGGGAATGATGGGGCAAACTGCAACATTTAATGGGGCAAACGACAATGCGAGTGGAATTGCAATGATGCTAACTTTGATGAAGCATTTCTCCGAGAATAAACCAGAATATTCGGTTTTATTTATTGCGTTTGGAGGAGAAGAGGCTGGATTACTTGGTTCAAAATATTACGTAGAAAATCCTGTAGTTCCCCTTAAGAAAATGAAGTTTTTATATAACGTAGATATGATGGGAACAGGCTCGGAAGGAATTCAAGTGGTGAACTCTACGGAGCATCCCAAAGAGTTTGAAAGGCTAAAAAAGATTAACGAAAAGTATGATTTGGTAAAGCAAATAAAACCAAGAGGAAAAGCAGCAAATAGTGACCATTATTGGTTCGAAGAAGCTGGAGTTCCTTCGTTTTTCTCCTATACTTTGGGTGGCGTTACTTATTATCATGATATTCAAGACAGACCAGAAACTTTGCCTTTAACGGAGTTTAACGATTTACATAAGTTAATTGTAGAGTTTGTTAATTCGTTTTAATCGATAAAAATTACCCTTTTGGAAACTGTAAGAAAAACGAAGTTCCGACTGTCATTTTACTTTCAAAGTAAATTTTCCCACCATGGTTTTTCATGATATTTTTTACAATGGCTAATCCCAATCCGCTTCCAGATGATTTAGTGGTGAAATTAGGAGTAAAAATTTTCTCATATTGCGAAGGATCAATTCCCTTCCCGTTGTCTTTTACCTCTACCAAATAATTATTTTCGTCTTGGGTCAATAATACCTGAATAACTCCTGTTCTACCCTCAGGGATTGCCTGCGAAGAATTTTTAAGCAAGTTGTTGAAGACTCTGATGAGTTGGTTTTCATCTCCCCTTATCATAGCTTTTTTAATTCCACTCGTCTCTTTTACCACCTTTATTTCTTTGTCAAAAGTCCCTACTGCATCTTTAAGAATAATTCTTAAATCTGTAGAAGACAAAGATGTTGTAGGCATTTTTGCAAAACTAGAAAACTCATTTGCAATCTCGGTTAATGCATCTATTTGGGTTATCATTTTGTGTGAAAAACGCGTCATTTTTTCTTTGAATTCTGGGTCATCATGCTTTAAGGATTGCTCCAAATATTGCACGTTTAATTTCATTGGCGTAAGAGGGTTTTTTATCTCGTGGGCCACTTGTTTTGCCATTTCCCTCCAAGCAGTCTCTCTCTCTGATTCTGCTAATAAGTTGGCACTTTGTTCCAGTTCGTCCACCATGGTGTTATATCGATTCACCAATTCACCAATCTCATCTTTGTTCTTCCAAGTTATTTTTTCATTCTTTTTATTGAAGGATACATTTTTCATTTTATCCCCAATCAATCTCAAAGAACTGGTAATGTTTCGAGAAAGGAAAAAAGCAAAAATTCCTGCTCCAATTAGTAAGAAAATATAGAGCTCCAAAAGGGTCCTATAAAACTTACTAATCTCTATGCTGTTGGTAGAAAAATCGTAGTTAGGGACATTAAGAATTCCAATGTTTTTTCCCTCTTTATTTTTTAAAATAGAAAAAGTGGTAATGTTTGATTCGTCTAGTTTAAGGATATAAAAAGAGTCCGAAGTGGCTATAATTTCATTCAAAACTTTAGGAGGAATACTGTCGTTTGTTTTTAATTCTTCGTCCAAACTTAATAATATAGCTCCTTTTGTATTGTATATTTTAAGCTCCATTTCATTTTCTCTCGATAGTTCTTCTATTTTTTCGTAGAATTCTCTGGGCACAGAATTCAGATTTTCCTGCATGTCAAATTTATCGGTAAAATATTTTATACTATTTGCTACCCTTTTTTCTTTTCTTTCTAATCGAGAAAGGTGGTATTTTTCGTTTTGGTTTTTAAAAAAAACAGCTGTGAACAAGGCAATTACCAAAGAAGATAGGATTACCAAAGTAAGCATAGCTACGTATATTCTTTTACTCAATCCTATTCCTAAGTTTACTTTTTTCATTGTTTGTGTAGCATCAAAAACTATTCCTTAATTTTTCATCTTCTGCGTATGCTTTTATCACTTTGTTTCGTTCTTTTAAAAAAAACTTCATATAGAGTTTCAAAAATAGAAAATCTGCCACTTTCCCCAAAATTCCTAAAGGAGCTTTATACTCAAAATCATCTTTCATAGTTGTTTCTTGCCCCTCTTGAATAAACGTGTGAGTATGGCGAAAACACTTAAAAATTCCTTTTACCATTTCATCTGTAAAGGTATTGGGCTTTTCCATTTCGGTAATTTTTACCGTCATTCTTTGGTAAACTCCAAAGTGTTTTGCTCGCCAAGTTACTGTTTCATTCAAGTTTATTAATCCATGGGTTACTCCCGCAATTGCCTTTTCATTACTATTTCCTGTAGATATTTCGTGTAAAGTTATATTCCTTGACAAGTCAAAAACTACTTCTATAGGTGCATTTATTTTCGTTTGTATCTTAATTGATGGCATTTTAAGAAACTATTGTTGGTTTTAAAGAATAAATATAGGTATTTGAGTTCGTTTTGGTCTTTAAACGTAAAAATGTTTTAAATTTGAAGTGTAAAATGACACTGAACCAACCTTAAGATTAATGGAAAACAAAATAAAACTATTAAAAGAAAAGCAGGCCGAAGCAAAATTAGGTGGAGGAAAAGAAAGAATTGAAAAGCAACACGCAAAGGGAAAGTTAACCGCAAGGGAAAGAATTCACTTCTTATTGGATGAAGGTTCTTTTGAAGAAATTGGGATGTTTGTAACCCACAGATCTACTAATTTTGGATTGGATAAAACTAAATTTTTAGGAGATGGTGTTGTAACTGGATATGGAACAATAGAAGGGCGTTTGGTGTATTTATTTTCACAAGATTTTACCGTTTTGGGAGGTTCATTGGCCGAAGCTCATGCACAAAAAATATGTAGAATTATGGATCTTGCCATGGAAAATGGAGCTCCAGTAATTGGACTAAATGATTCGGGTGGAGCTAGAATTCAAGAAGGAGTTGTTTCTCTTGGAGGGTATGCAGATATTTTTTACAAAAACACAATGGCAAGTGGAGTAATTCCACAACTCTCTGCAATTATGGGACCTTGCGCAGGTGGTGCAGTTTATTCGCCAGCTCTTACCGATTTTATTTTCATGGTCGAGAACTCTTCTTACATGTTTGTAACGGGACCTAATGTTGTAAAAACAGTAACTCACGAAGAAGTAACTTCTGAAGAATTGGGAGGAGCAAGTACGCATTCTACAAAATCAGGTGTAACACACTTTACTAGTGAAAATGAATTGGCTTGTATTCAAGACATCAAGAATTTAATGAAATACATTCCTCAAAACTGTGAAGAAGAATCTCCACAATATGAGTATGAAATGGGAGACGAATCTCGTCCTTCATTAACTGATATAATTCCTTCTAATCCTAACCAACCTTACGACATGAAGGAGGTCATTTCTAAAGTATTGGACAAGGGTACTTTTTATGAGGTGCACAAAGATTTTGCAGAAAACATAGTAGTCGGATTTGGATTATTGGCAGGAAAAAGTATTGGAATTGTAGCTAATCAACCTGCATTTTTGGCAGGAGTTTTGGATAATAAGGCTTCTGAAAAGGCTGCTCGATTTGTGAGGTATTGCGATTGTTTTAATATTCCTCTTTTGGTGTTTGAAGATGTGCCAGGATTCTTGCCAGGAACAGACCAAGAATGGAATGGTATTATAAAAAATGGAGCTAAATTACTTTATGCTTTTTGTGAAGCAACCGTTCCAAGGATTACCGTTATTACTCGTAAAGCCTATGGAGGAGCTTATGATGTAATGAACTCCAAACACATTGGAGCAGACATGAATTATGCTTGGCCAAGTTCAGAAATTGCAGTAATGGGAGCTAAAGGAGCTTCGGAAATTATATTTAAAAGAGAAATTTCTGGGGCAGAAAATTCAGAAGAAAAATGGAAAGAAAAGGAGGCAGAATATGCTGAGCTTTTTGCAAATCCGTACAATGCAGCCGCAAGAGGTTTTGTGGATGAGGTAATTGATCCAAAACATACTAGAGAGAAATTGATTAAAGCATTTTCTATGCTTAAAAACAAAGTGGTAAACCTTCCTAAAAAGAAACATGGAAATATCCCTATGTAAAATCCATGTGGGAATTTAAATCCAACATTTAATAAAAAAACATGACTTTAATATTTAGAATTATAGGTTTTCTTGAAGGTATTTCATACGTCTTATTGATGGGGGTGGGCGTGCCTTTAAAATACTTTAGTAACGACCCCTCTTGGATAAAAGCTCTCGGAATGCCTCATGGTTTGCTTTTTGTGGGGTATGTTATTCTTGCTTTTTTAATAAAAGACGATCAGAAGTGGAGTTTTAAAACATTTGGATTAGTTTGTTTTGCTTCCGTTATCCCTTTTGGAACTTTTTATGTAGATAGAAAATATATGATTAATTTATAGAACACTCGAAAAAAATAAAAGTAATTAAAATACAAACTCCCTATCTAAAAGTAATTAAATAGGGAGAATAAGTATAACTTTTGAGATACTAACGTTCATGTTGACAAAAAAATTGAACCTTCTCTTCCTTGTGAGCTTATTAATAAAATTATTATTTTCAAGTACTCAATCCAAGACTGAGAGGGTTGAATCTACGTTTGACCTCTTTCAGTCGATTATCGGTAATGATAATTCTCTTTTAAACTTAAAAGGTATATTATCAAAAAATTAAACGCTCAATCAAGAATGTATTTAATACACATACCTCAGCCCCAAATTATAAGTGTTACCTAACCCACTGCTTGTTCCTCTCAAAAAACTAGAAAAAGAAATTTCTATATTTAATCTTGGTATTACTTGATATTTTGCTCCAATTCCTGCTAAAGTGAACTCTTGTCCAAATCCACCCTGTACTGTTGGTAAGAGCTGATATTGTTGTGCATTTAAATAGACAGTAAATTTTTGAGAAGGGAAATAACTTAAAAATACTGCCAAAGGAAAAGCTAAACTGTTATTTGCAAATCGCTCCTCCGAGTTCTCATCCAAAGAAGCGTCCTTAGATAATTCTCCAAAATTATAGGTTAAGTCTAGCTGTGCAAAAACCTGAAATTTATCTGCTCCAAATGATTTGTCGTAATAAAATCTATTTTCCCACACATAACTTCTTTTGTCTAAGTAAAACGAACCTGATAAGTCATTAAAAACAGGAAAGAAAAAATTACTTTGTAAGGAGAAGTTGTTTATTTTTTTGAAAGGACTAACTTTTAAGGCTATTCCCAAACTAGAAATTCCCGCTCTTGATAAGCCTTGTTCAGTTTTAAACTCAAAAACATCGAGGGCCGAAGCGTTATTTCCCTTATTTGATTTTATATTAATAATCGCTCCTACATTAATTCTTGAGTTTTTGGCAACTCCTGTATAAGCTTCTAAAGTTGTAGTGAAATAACTTTGCCTTGATTCTTTCTTAGTTACTTTTTGTTGGTTGTTAGCAGATTTTGTTTGAGTATATAAATTATTAAATAGTTTAAGATCCCATTGTCCTATGCCCATTAACTTGGAGGGTGTAAATTCCAAAATATTGGATTTAATACCTTCTTTTTGAAACACGCTTTGTGAATTAAGAGACCAATCGTAGTTGTAATAACTTATTTTTGATTTAGAAGATAGTTTTTCCTTTCTGTAATTATTTATAAAATCGACAACACGACTTCCTTTAGTAACAAAATCTTCTTCGTACCATTTAAAAATTTCCGAAACAGAAACTTCTTTTGCATTTACACGAATAAAATCAGGGTTATCCATGGATTTTTTTGTCTGAACTTGTAACTGATTTTCTAGTTTTGAAGGGGTATAGGCTTCATCAATTAAGGGAGGGCAGCTATTCCCTGCACAAACCAATACAAAATGAACTCTAGCATCCATATATACCTTCCTTATTAAATCATTCTCCAATTCATTAAGAGTTACCAATCCAAAATCAGCTACTTCATGCTTTTTTCTATTAAAAAATCCTATTATTTCCTTAGGCGATTGGACAGGAAAATTATCTATTATTCCTTTTATTACCAATAAATTATACGCATTTATTAAAAATGATTTTTGATAGCTTTTATCTTCTACTGAGATTACTTTTAGAGTGTTAATCTCCAAAATCAAATCGTCTAATGCAATTCTTTGTTTTGCAATTTCCTGATAATCTACCAATCCATTGGTTACGTTCATAGACATAAAAACGTCCGCTTTATTGAAAAAGACATCTAATTTTTCTTTTTGTCCAAAGGAAAATATAGAAATAAAAGTGAGTACTAGAAATAGGCTAAAAAGCTTCATGAAAAATAGTTTTGCTTTTAAACGAAAAAAAAAATGATTGCTTACAACAAGAAATTATCCCGCCCAATTTTCTCTATCCAAACTTCTGTATTGAATAGCTTCGGCAATGTGATCTGATTCTATATTTTTACTTCCAGCTAAATCAGCAATTGTTCTAGAAACCTTTAGAATTCTATCGTACGCTCTGGCTGATAATCCCAATCTATCCATAGCTGTTTTTAGTAACGCTATAGATTCTGGTCCTATTTGGCAAACTTCCCTCAATTTTTTAGATTCCATGTGTGCATTCGCAAATACATTCTCGGTTTCTTCAAATCTTTCTTGTTGCACATCTCTAGCTTTTATTACTCTTTCTCTAATAGAGTGAGAGTTTTCGGTAGTTTCTTTGCTTGCCAATTCATCAAAATTTACTGGAGTTACCTCCACGTGTAAATCAATTCTATCCAATAAAGGCCCCGATATTTTATTCAAATATTTTTGAACCACACCTGGCGAGCATACACAGTCCTTTTCTGGGTGGTTATAATACCCACAGGGGCAAGGATTCATTGCTGCAACCAGCATAAAGCTTGCCGGATAATCTACTGTAAACTTTGCTCTAGAAATCGTTACTTTTCTATCCTCAAGCGGTTGACGCATTACTTCCAACACGGTTCTTTTATATTCTGGTAATTCATCCAAAAACAAAACTCCATTGTGAGCTAAAGATATTTCTCCTGGTTGTGGAAAAGTTCCTCCTCCAACAAGAGCTACATCAGAAATTGTGTGATGAGGTTTTCTAAAAGGTCTAGATGACATAAGTGATTCATTGGAGCCTAACTTCCCTGTAACTGAATGTATTTTTGTTGTTTCTAAAGCTTCTTGAAGAGAAAATGGAGGAAGAATCGTAGGTAGTCTTTTTGCCAACATACTTTTTCCTGCTCCTGGAGGACCAATCAAAATAATATTATGACCTCCTGCTGCTGCAATTTCAAATGCTCTTTTTATGTTTTGTTGCCCTTTTACATCTTTAAAGTCAATGTCGCTAGTAAGCAGTTGATTGTAAAACTCCTCTCTGGTATTAACAACCGTTTTTTGTAACTCTTTTTCTTCGTTAAAAAAATCAATTACGTCTTTAATGTTCTTTACTCCGTAAACATCCATTCCATCAACAATTGCAGCTTCTTTGGCATTTTGTTTAGGTAGAATTATTCCTTTTAGTCCAAGCTTTTTAGCTTCAATAGCTATGGGTAAAACTCCTTTTAGTTTTTGTAAACTTCCGTCAAGCGAGAGCTCTCCCATTATTAAATAATCCGATACTTTATCTGGTTTTATCTGTTCTGATGCTGCCAAAATTCCCATAGCAATAGTCATGTCGTAAGCTGAGCCTTCTTTACGAATATCAGCTGGCGCCATGTTTACGGTAATTTCTTTTATTGGGATCTTATAGCCATTGTTCTTAAGAGCAGCTTGAATTCTTTGTTGACTTTCTTTTACTGCACTATCTGGTAACCCAACAAGAAAAAAATTAACTCCGTTACTAATGTTTACCTCTACTGTTACAATAGTTGCTTCTATTCCAAATACTGCACATCCGTAGGTTTTTACTAGCATAATTGTTTGATTATTTTGTTGTTACAATGTAATCAAATTATTCCTACTATAAAATTTAGTCTTATTCCTTTATCAACTTTAAAGTTATTTTCTCATTCTCACTCATCATATTCAAAAAATAAATCCCTGATGCTCCTTCAAAATTTATCTCATAATTCAAGGTTTTTTGAGGTGTGATTTCTTTTATTAATCTTCCGTTTTTGTCTGTGATGAAAAGAGAATTAATTTGTTGCTCTTTATCAAATTGTAAATTGAAAGATCCTTTGTTTGGGTTGGGGAATAAGCTTACTCCTATTTCATTTAGTTCATTTTCATCCAAAGAGACTGTCAATAAAGCCATTTTAACTGCAGCAGTGGTTGTTACTTTTCCATGTCCCCAAACTGTATTTCCTGCTATTGGCAAAGTTCCTGTTCGGTTGTCTTCTCGAGCTGTAACTATTAATATTTCTTTTACTTATCTAGGCTCTAGAGTAGGGTTTTTAATGCTTACATAAGTTTAAGTGAAAATAAGTTTAATTGATTATATGCTATTTTAAATCAGATTTTTACATTAAACATTTAGACTTCAGTAACCTTTTTGGGATTATCCCCGTACTTATATGTGAATAGCATCAATCAACATTGATTTATTCAAAACACGAGGAAGTTCGGCAAAACTATTCAAGACAACTTGCCGATTAACTTTGAATTCTTTAACTATGTTTTAGATGAAAAAGAGTAGTCTAGAATCAATAAAAAACTAAAATTATGAAAACAATAAATAAATTAACGCTCATTTTTTCTATAATGCTACTGTCGGTAGCAACAATATCTTCCTGTAAAAAGGAAAGGGTTATCACTCCTGTTAACCAAAACAAGGCCTCTTTGTCACCTCTTATTGTAGATGTTTCGCACCTAAATTCTATTGATAATTCGAGCAGAAAATCTTGCGAAAATGACTTAATAAATAGTGTGGATAATTGCACCTATTTAAGTGGAGATGGAGACTTGACCTTTTATGGAAATGACTTTGTCCAAAAACTAAATAGTTGTCACGTCTACCGTACAGTTAAATACTGCAGATGGTTAGATAAATACAAAACCATTAGTCAGGAGGTTTATTTATATACAATGTCTAGTAACGAATGTAAATCATATCTTTTTTATAATAATATTAAGAATACGGTTGTTCAAGATGCTGAAAATAATACGCCAACAGATTACGATATTTACAGCTATGATTTAATTGGGGCAGAATTAGAGCTTGGAGATTGGATTCTGAAACTTCGAATAAACTATAGAAGAAACACTTGTAAAGATAAAATCACACCAACTAAATAAAATTAACATTTGAATAATGTTAATTTTATTACCATCCTTAGCGACCATTCCTTTTGACGGGAATGGTTTTCTTTTGGTCCAAGCTTTTTAGCTTCAATGGCTATAGGTAAAACTCCTTTGAGTTTTTGTAGGCTTCCTTCAAGCGAGAGCTCTCCCATTATTAAATAATCCGAAACTTTATTCTGGTTTTATCTGTTCTGATGCAGCTAATATTGCCGTTTTTATAATTAAAAACCACTTCTTGTTCCTTGAAATTTTCACTAAACCTATTTGTTGATTTTAATTCTCCTATACCATAGTATTCCTGCGAATCGTTTTTAACGCATAAAAAAAGCAATGCTGTAAGGACAAATATTGTTTTATTTAAACTGATGAAATTCATTTTATTTAATCTTTAATTATTCCTTCACCAACTTCAAAGTCCTTCTTTCATTTTCACTCACCACATTCAAGAAATAAATCCCTGAAGCCCCTTTAAAATTTATCTCATAATTCAAGGTGTTGCGTGGGGTAATTTCTTTTATTAATCTTCCGTTTATGTCGGTGATAAAAAGAGAATTGATTTGTTGCTCTTTGTCAAATTGTAAGGAGAAAGATCCTTTGTTTGGATTGGGGAATAAACTTACCCCTATTTCATTTAGTTCATTTTCATCCAAAGAAACTGTCAATAAAGCCATTTTAACTGCAGCAGTGGCTGTTACTTTTCCATGTCCCCAAACTGTATTTCCTGCTATTGGCAAAGTTCCTGTTCGGTTGTCTTCTCGAGCTGTAGCTATTAATATTTCTTTTACTTGTCTAGGCTCTAGAGTTGGACTTGCTTCTAACAATAAAGCAACCACTCCTGCGGTTGCAGGCGAAGACATTGATGTCCCTGAAAAAGCTGCAAAATCATACGTTCTTCCTTTAAACATTGTACTTGCAGCTGTTGTGTAGCTTCCTGTAGTATAAGAATTAATAGAAGAGATTATATTCATTCCTGGCGCGGAGACATCTGGTTTTATTCGTTCATCATAAGTTGGTCCACGGCTAGAGAAGCTCGCAATGTTTCCTGGAAAAACTTGTCCAGATACTGCAACTATTTCTGCTTGATGAGCCGCAACAGTAATAGCCGATTTTGTACAAGCCGGCTCTCCCAATCCGTATAAATTATCTCCTGCCACTCCATCTGTACCGTAACTGTAAAAATCCAATCCCCAGTTTCCAACTCCGTTACTCAGCTCTACCACATTCCAGTAATGAACTATTCCTGTGGCAGCATAAGAATGTAGGGCAATTCTCAAACTCGTATTCGTGTTCTTTACTCTTAATCTTTGGTGTGGTCTGTTGTTGTTTGGGTGGGCAGAATCTATCGAGTAATTATAAAAAACCGTGTCGGTTCCTATAACTATAAAAGTATCGTGGTATCCATTATCTGAATTAGAATGGTAGTACCTAGAGTTTGCAACTAATACATTAGAACTGTTATACACTTCTACTCTCGAACTAAAAGAATTGGTTGGTTGTCCCCACATAGAAATACATTGGCCCCACATAAATTGGTGAGCTGAGTAGGGATAAAAACTTATTCTAGAACGAATACTGTCGCTAGAAAACACTTTTTTAATATGAAAATTATCATTTCCATTATTTCCTCCCGAAGTTACAAAGGTTACTCCTTGAGCACTTAAATTATCTATTGCTTGGCTTACCAAAGAATTCCCATCCATGGTTCCCATGTAGTATAATCCCCAACTCATGTTTACAACCAATCTTTTCCAATCGCTATCAGCAATTCCTTTCATCCAAACAAATGCGTCAATTGCCGAACCTGCATCCAATTGAATGGAGTTAAATAAATACTGAGATTCAAAAGCTACACCTCTATATTCTAATCCTGCTCCACTTCCTCCTGCTATTCCTGCTACGTGATTTCCATGAGTTGCGTAATCGTAATAGTCTCCTGCTGTATCAGAATTGGCACTATCCAATTCTACTGGTGTTACATATTCTACTCCGTATCCAAAGCCTGCAGGCTGGTTTCCTGAGTGCTTAAAATGATCCCAAGCTGCTCTCACTCTAGATGTAGTTAAAGTTGTATCCATAAACATAGGGTGGTCGTAATCAAATCCCCAGTCTGTGATTCCTATCAATACGTTTTTTCCTGTGAAAGCTTTTACTAAACCAGTTCCTGCCCAAACGCTATCTGCTCTCAAGTCTGATGTCATTTTATTGTTGTGTGAGTAAATTCTTTCTGCAACCTGAATCTGTAATACGTTTTGAAAATTATTAATCTCTGCCAAGTTTTTTAAAGGAATTTTAATCGTAACAATATTCCCTACTTGGCTACCTATAAATGCTTTGTCATTTAGGTTGTTTACACTAAAGCTATTAGTCACTTTCCCTATTGTAGACAAACACAGTTCTCCGTGAACCTTATAAATTGGAAGTAATGGGTTGCCCTTTTTTATTTGAATGTTTGTCTTTTCTTTGGATTGAAAAACAATGCGGTCAATGTTTTCTTGCGATTCGCTATTGATTCTAATCTGTGAAAAAGAAAGGACTGTTGCCAATAAGAATAAGAAAGTAAGTGTTGATTTCATTTGTTTGGTTTTGAAATACTAAATTACAACTTTCAACTTAACTTTTACTAATTAGCTTTAAATACTCATTTTTCTTACCTTTATAACTATTAAATTACTTTCTGCGCAGAAGTATGAAATACCATAGAATAAACAAAGACATATACATTCACCAAAGAAGTGAATTTACGAAACAAATGAAATCAAAATAGATTGTTGTTTTTGATTAACCTTCCATTTATATCTGTGATAAAAAGGGGCGTGATTTGTAATTCTTTATCTAGTTGTAAGGTGAAAATCCCCTTGTTTGGATTGGGATGATTAAAACTTTATTTAACAAGTAGTTTTCAACAATAATGGTGTTTGTATGAAAAAATAAGTCTCCAATTAGAAAGCTCAAAGATATAGAAAAAAAGTCTACAGAAATTAAGTTAGGAATCTCCTATCATTCTTTCAAATACCACTCAGGATCAATAAACTTTAGTGCATGTTCCCCAAAAGTAAGTTGACGTTCTTCTGAAATTTGATAAGTAGATTGCTCACCTTTAATTGCAGAAAACAAAATGGTGTGTTTTTCTCCAATAGCATCCGTTTTGAATAATCTGACTAATTTATCTTCATTCCCATATATTAAGGATTTCGAACAAGATGGACAATTAAAATCAGATTTTTCTCCCTCTTTACTTTCAATTTTAGCATTCATATACGAAGCATAATTGCCTAATTCTTCCGACAATAAGACAATTCCGCTAACTCCACGATCCTTCCTGATCAAAAGCGCAACAAACCCATTGGCATCTAAATAAGCTTCACAATATGGACAATTATAATGATTCATAACACTTAAATATACAAAAAATAGTCCGCATTATTATGTAATAACCGTAGTATTTTCTTCTAAATCCGTAAGTAAAAATCCTCCTGCTCCAATAGAATCGATTCCTGGAGATATTTTTACATTATTAATGTAATAAAGTCCTTATAGTTAAGGAAATATAGCTGGTTGCTGTTCCGTTAATTGTCATTGTGAATAGGCCAAAAGAAAAGCAGATGCAGAATGTGTCGCATAAGTTCCGCGGGAAAAGACCCTTCATAATACAGTAAAAACGCTATAGATTTTATGCCTTTTTTACATTATTTTGAAGCTGGAAAACAATAAAGCTATCTCTTTTTAAATCATAAACGTTTTATTTTTTGACCTTTATATATCTACTTTTTTATTTTGCTGCTCTACTAATACTAATGCTGTGATTGAAGGATGTATTGATATTTAAACGAAACAACAACATTCAACTTAACTTTTTCTGATTAGTATAAAATACTCAATTTTCTTACCTTTAATTAATTATTAAAAAATATGAAATACCACAGAATAAATAAAGACTTATACATTCACCAAAGAAGTGAATTTACTAAACAAATGAAACCAGGATCTATTGCTATTTTTAATAGTAATGACATTTTTGGAACTTCGGCAGATAGCACTGTTCCATTTGTTCAACACAGAGATATATTAGCTTTGTCTGGTGTGGACCAAGAAGAAAGTATCTTGGTTTTGTTTCCTGATTGTAAAACAGGAAAGCACAAAGAAATCTTGTTTTTGAAAGAAACTTCTGAAAAAATTAAAATTTGGGAAGGAGAAAAATTAACGAAAGAAACTGCTTTTGAAACTTCGGGAATTAGAACTGTTTATTGGTTACCACAATTCAAATCTATTCTTAAAGCATTAGTTTCTGAAGCAGAAAATATCTACATCAATAAAAACATGCACACACGTGCCAATACAGAAATGGAAACGCGTGAAGACCGTTTTATTTCTTGGATGATGAACGAATATCCTGCTTTCAACTACTTGCAGTCGGCTCCAATTATGCACAGAGTTCGTTCGGTAAAACACCAAATAGAAATTGACTTGATGCAACAGGCTTGTAACATTACCGAAAAGGGATTTAGAAGAATTCTTCCTTTTATAAAACCAGGTGTAATGGAATATAACATTGAAGCAGAATTGATGCACGAATTTTTAAATAATCGTTCGCAAGGTTTTTCTTATACGCCAATTATTGGCTCGGGGTATAACGCTTGTGTGTTACACTACATTGAAAATAATGCCGAGTGCAAAGATGGAGATGTTATCTTGATGGATTTTGGTGCAGAATACGGAAATTACGCAAGTGATATGACAAGATGTGTTCCTGTAAACGGGAAATTTACTGAAAGACAAAAAGCGGTTTACAACTCGGTTCTTCACGTAAAAAAAGAATGTGAAAAATTATTAACTCCTGGAGTATTATTAAGTGAATACCACACCCAAGTTGGAAAATTGATGGAAGAGCAATTGCTTAAATTGAAATTAATTGACCAAACGGATATTAAAAACCAAGACCCAGATTGGCCAGCTTACAAAAAGTATTTCATGCATGGAACTTCTCACTTCATAGGTTTAGATACACATGATGTCGGAGCTTGGCACGAGCCAATTCAAGCAGGAAATGCATTTACAATTGAACCAGGAATTTATATTCCAGAAGAAAGTTTAGGAATAAGATTAGAAGATGATTATATCATTCAAAAATCAGGTGATCCATTGAATTTAATGAAGAACATTCCTTTGGAAGCTGAAGAGATTGAAGATTTAATGAACTCTTAGGAGGCGTTAGATTATAGAACTTAGGTATTAGACTGAAGGGCAAAGTGAAATTCACTTTGCCCTTTTTTGTTTATATTTATAAAAGTCTAAAAATCTTTTATCTAACATCTGTAATCTCAAACAATGGCTCAACATAACGAAACAGGAAAAGAAGGGGAAGAAATGGCTGCTTTGTTTTTAATTAAGAACGGTTATAGAGTCTTAGCTCGTAATTTTAGGTATAAAAAATCGGAGATTGACATCATAGCTCAAAAGGACAAAACAATTGTTTTTGCTGAGGTGAAAACTAGAACAACTTCCTTTTTTCAAGAACCAGAATTATCGGTAACACGATCAAAACAAAAGCAAATCACTTTGGGAGCCAATTATTACATTCAAGAAAATGACATTAACCTAGATATCCGTTTTGATATTATTGCCATTACTCTTTCTCCCTATAACCTAAATCATATTGAGGATGCTTTTTATCCTCTGGTATAGTCATTTGTCAAAATTCTTCTTTATTTTCTTCATTGTCAAAAACAAAAAACGCTAAAATCTTTAGTATATAAATAACACTAAACATTAATAAAACCCATAAAGATATTTGATTTGTAAAATAACAAACCACAAGAACTACAGGGATTATAATATCTAAAATAGGTGTTTTTTTCATATAAATTTATCAATCAAAGTGATTCGTAAAACATTAGATTCCGGCTCGGAGGCCGGAATGACAGATGAAAAGAAATCTGAATATCCGAGAAACTATTTCAGCCCCTTCAACTTCTCTTCCAAAATTGCAATCTTTTGCTCTGCATCTTGTTGCTTTGCTTTTTCATTTGCTACAACTTGCTCTGGTGCTCCAGCTACAAATCTTTCGTTACTTAGCTTTTTCATTACCGTATTCAAGAAGCCTTGTGTGTATTTAAGCTCTTCTTCCAGTTTTGCTTTTTCAGCTTCTACATCAATTGTGTCTCCAAAAGGAATGTAATATTCGTTTCCTTTTACAATAAAAGAAAAGGCGTTTTCTTGTTTCTCAGTTGCAAAATCAAAACTAGAAACATTCCCCATTTTCTGGATTACCGAATCAAAAGTAAAAGAGTATTTTTCTCCTTTTTTAACCAATAGCTCTATGGCATTTTTCTGTGCCAGGTTGTTTTCTTTTCTGATAGTACGAATCCCAGAAATTACCTCAGCAGCAACATCAAATTCGGAAAGTAGATTTTCGTCTGTTTTTGTGATTTCTGGCCATTTTTCGTAATTAATCGTCTCATTTTCTCCTTTTTTTGTCAATAAATGCCAAATTTCTTCCGAAATAAAAGGAGTAAAAGGATGCATAACCACCAATACTTTTTCGAATAACTGAATCAATTTATCGTAAGTAGTTTTATCTATTGGTTGCTGATAAGCTGGTTTTACCATTTCTAATAACCATCCGCAAAAATCATCATATACCAATTTGTAGGTACTCATCAATGCTTCCGAAATACGGAATTTATCGTATGATCCGTTTATCTCTTCTAGAGTTTTGTTTAGTTTGTTTTCAAACCAATCCAAAGCAATTTTACTTGATTCTGGTTGTCTAATTTCTGCAACTTCCCACATGTTGGTAAGCTTAAATGCATTCCAAATTTTGGTGGTAAAGTTCCTTCCTGTTTCACACAAAGCTTCTTCAAACGGTAAATCATTCCCTGCAGGAGAACTCAATAACATTCCAACTCTTACTCCATCTGCTCCGTATTTGTGAATCAGTTCAATTGGGTCGGGTGAGTTTCCTAAAGATTTACTCATCTTTCTTCCCTGCTGATCTCTTACAATTCCTGTGTAATAAACATTCTTGAATGGTAATTCTCCTTTGTATTCGTATCCAGCAATAATCATTCTTGCTACCCAGAAAAACATAATTTCTGGAGCTGTTACCAAATCATTGGTTGGATAGTAATAATTTATTTCTTCGTTATCAGGATTATTGATTCCGTCAAATACACTGATTGGCCAAAGCCATGAGCTAAACCAAGTATCAAGCGCATCACTTTCTTGCCTTAAATCGATAGTTGTAAGTGCTGAGTTTCCTGTTTTTTCTTGTGCTAAAGGCAGTGCTTTTTCAATCGTTTCTGCAACCACAAAATCTTCCATTCCATCTCCATAGAAGTAGGCTGGGATTTGGTGACCCCACCATAATTG
>Ga0115005_10001753_pt1 | contig 17373 bp, 20 predicted proteins | sample ArcOceMetagenome_FD_87163 | JGI IMG/M metagenome (GOLD analysis project Ga0115005, IMG submission 87163) | Marine eukaryotic phytoplankton communities from Arctic Ocean - Arctic Ocean - Greenland ARC118M Metagenome | ecosystem: Environmental > Aquatic > Marine > Oceanic | place: Arctic Ocean... | reverse complement strand
GTTGAGACTGTTGTGGCTGCGGGGGTTGGGTGATTGGGGGTGGGTAACCCGCATTGGATGGAACGCCATACATTCTAACTGCTGCGCTCGTATACCAGTTCAAAGTTCTCTAGAGCAAGATGCCTTTGTGTGTATGATGCTGTGATACAATCAATCAATCGCCTACTGTACGATCAAGAGTGAGCTTCTATGCTGTGTTGTATCTAGTGCGTTTGTTGTTGGTCTTGTGACTTGATGAAAACAGGCAGGCGGAAGATGGGATGGATGGGTGGATGGATGGATGGATGAGCGAACAACGAGCTCTTATATTCATTCGTTCGTGTCTTGTAAGATGTGTTGTGTTGTGTTGTACTGTAAGAACAAAGTGCAAAGTGATAGGTGAAAGTGATGTCAAAGTCAAAGAAGAAGAATGATGTTCAATCAATGTCGTTTCACGAGAACTCCAACAAAGCCAAAAGATCTGAAATATCCCCACTTCCTCTTTCCCTTTCTTTTCTCTTCAAGAATGTTGAATGAATGGATAGATGGGTCCCACCGCTTTTGAATTTATGTACTCTCGTAATTGCAAGCGCAAGCAAGCAAGCGAGGTCTTGCTCGCGAGCAAGACCGGTTATCATTAATTATCAAATCATGCGGTTGCCTTCCCCCACAACACTCATTGACATCGACGATTTAGCACTCATTGACATTGGTAATGAGATTAGGCTGTTTGAAGGGGGTGGGAAATGGTCTAACTTTGTGGATGGAAAGGACGGATTTTTCTACGGCATTCCCTCAGATGCTCGTCGTGTATGATAGTCAAGTTCAATCCACTCGACAAATCATGGACTGAGATTGGACCTGATCTCGGTGAGGGTATCATACATTAAATGGAAGTGGACATGTGGTGTCCGAGCCAACAGCGGCAGCATCTAATGCGCGCCTTTTAACGTCGAACACATACTTAAAATCAATACCAACGATGGTACAGCCAGTGGAAACACTCGACACTCGATGATGTTGAGATGCCAGAGACTCTATTGTGGGTATCAGGTATCAGGGGCACTTGCAACTGACAATTCCATTTACTTCATGCCCTTAAATGCCCGTCGAATCATGAGATCGAACCCTGATAATGACTCACTCTCCAGTGTCGGGGACGATTTAGGAGACGAAAAGTTCAAGTATCTTGGAACGGTGGCCGGAAATGATGATTGCGTGAATGCCATACCTTTTTGCGCCAGTCGCATTGTCAAGTTTGACCCAGCCAATCCTGACACGGCATCTACTGTAGGGGAGGAAGCTGAGGAATGGTTCGAGTGTGGGAATGGTGTATTGTGTGGTGATGGTTACATCTACCTGTACTCTGTGAATAGAGTTGGTCAAGTATTGCAGATTGATACAACGAGCAATGACTATACCTGGATTCGGGATCCAATCTACTATTCAGGGAGAGGAGTGGGATGAGGTGACCCTATTATTGGAGTCGTGTACTCAAATTTGACCCCGAGACACAACAATTGCCATCGCTTGTGGGGGATGACTTCGGTACAGGAGATTTCAAATGGACGAATGGTGGAGCTCTAGCAGCAACTGATGGGGTAATCTATTGTACCCCTTGTTGTGCCACTCAAATCCTTGCCATTGACCCATTCAAAGAACTTTCAATGACTCTACATAATAATTTCAGACAGCATCCACATGAGCTAGGTCGCCTATTTGTGAAGGACGAGCAGAAATGCGACGAGACTTTCTATAAAAGCGCAGTTAGAAAGTTTGGTGTTAAAAAGTTTTTCAACTTATTGAAGAATGCGCCCCCTTGGATGCGGAATGGGCCGAGGACACTCATAGCAACGCCCTTCCACTCTTAATGGTAGCAGCTTCGTGCGATAATTGTGCGGCGTCAGTAATTTATTACTTCTTGAGGAGGAATGTGCATGCATTGGTAGTAAATGATTAGGCACCAGCAACTGTTCATTCAACTTTATTGTAAAGAGTGTAACCATGTTGATATTATAAACACGTATTTTGTATTTCTACATTTCTTGTAGACCTAGTGTCTAGCAATTTCAAATTCGCGTGATAACACTGTAATAAGTAATAACCCACCCGCGACGGTTAAAAACAATGAATGTGATGTGTCGTGTGTGTCACAATCAACTCTTCACTCTTCACCACAATTCTCAATGATGTTTGATTGAATGTGAACAGACGAACGAACTCCTAATTCCTAACTCCTATCATATCAACACATTACAGTCACACGACACGTACTCTAGTCTTCTCACCCGTGCGAACAAATCAATCTGAATCAGTATTTGGACTCGATCTGATCTCGGCACAAAAAGTAAAATCACACTTTCAAAATGTCGAGCAATGGCAATGGCAATGAGAGACGACCGTCGAGAAAGGAACTTGAGATCCTCCAGCGGCAAAGGGCGGTCGCTCGACAACGACAACAGCCTCCTCCACCAAACAAACCTCCTCCACCGCCACCACCACCATCTACCAAACGAAGCAACTCTAGGTCCAAATCTACTTCACTCAGTCAATTACTCGGACAGAAACCACCTAAACCCAAACCCTCGATCTCGAAACCAGCAGTCAAGCCGTCTCGCATACCTATAAAAGCAAAGGTGATTGATTTGACTGATTCACCACCACACAAATCACAACTGCGGCCCTCGGTCAAGAGACCCACCATGAAACGACGGACGAAAAAAACTCTAAACAGTACAGACAGTCATGCAGTAAACGCTGCAATCCTCGCTGCGAGGAGTCGACTGAAACAACAACACTCATCCGCCACACAAGCAGCACACCGTTCCCCAGAAGACTTTTTAGAAAAGAAACCAGCAGCGGCAATTGCGAGTGCGAGTGCGAGTGCGAGGGGAGGGAGACTTTCCCACCTCCTCAATCGGGTGGGAGTTACTAATTGTGAATTGAAAAATACGCAGGGGAAATCACGGACGTCGTGGGAGGAAGAGGAAGATCGGAATGGGACAGCGTTGGATATGGATGATTATTATAAGAATTTGAGGGAGTGGGATTTTTTATCGGATTGGGATCGGGGACGTGGTGGTGGCAATGGTAATGGTGGTGGTAATGGGAATGGGAATGCTGCCAATTCCGCAGCTGCGAAAAAGAGAAGTGCGAATGGGGCAGCACGGAACAAACGGAATGGTGATGATGGGTCTATGGTCAAGATGATACCTAATACGTTCTCATCGAGACGGCAGTATCAGAAATTATGGGCACCGCTTTGTCTCGCGGAGGCAAGGGCGCAATTTATATCAGATGCCTCGGGGAACCTTCCATGGAGGTCTAATCCTAATAATAATGGAAATGGTGGCGGCGGCGGTCGTAGAGGAAGGAATGATAATACAGGGCCGGTTCCAGTCATGGTCAAAGCATCAATGAAGGATGTCGGTGCGAACGTGGACGCCATGACTGTAGTGACATCGCCGAAGGATGGAAATATGGGCCCATCCTTCTCGTCAGGTGATTTTGTGGTTCTGGCGTGCAGTGAATCTATCTTTGTCAAGGCATCGAGGGGTCGTTTGTTTTCTGATTACAAGCACAATGGGCAAGAAGAGGACAGCGTTAATTCTCCTACTAGAGTACTTTATGGAGCATCTGGTCATGTAGAATTTTCAAGGAGGACAACCGACGGGTTGAAAGTTCGAATTTCACGCCAACAATGGATCAAGCTTTGTAGAGGAAAGAAAGTGGAAAGCATGTTTTTGCTCAAAGTAGGAGGGAATGTCACGAGTATGAGAGAATTCACAGCTTTATCTCGTGTGAATTCGCTTGCCATGTTGCCATATGTATTATGCCGGAAAATGACTAGAGCCAAAGATAACCTTGATCGTTTGACAGATGTCATCTGTGGGGCTCCAGAGAGTAAGTCTCAAAAGAAGAGTAACCATTTGAAGAATATGGGTGGGACAGCAGCGCTGGGAGAAGGATTTGCAAAGTATGCATCGAAGAAATTTAATGATTCTCAATTGGGAGCAATATCTGCGGCAGCGAGTGAATACGGTTCAGGCGGATTCACGCTTGTCAAGGGTCCTCCAGGTAAGTTATGTCCCTGTCGTATGCATGACTTATTACAAATCATAAGCGCTTATAATAATACCACATCATTCAGGGACTGGTAAGACTACAACACTTGTAGCTCTTCTTAATGCTCTGCACATAAGGCAATTCAACCAGTACTATACTTCCGTGAAAGAAATCGTGGATGTCAAAAGCACAAAATCAACTGGAGCCACCAAGTTGGCGTTGTCAGAAGCAGCGAAGCAAAAACCAAGACTGCTCGTATGCGCCCCATCCAATAATGCTATTGACAATGTGATACAAAAGATTATGGAAGGTGGTTTTATTGATGGCGCTGGCAAAAGGTACAATCCTTCCATTGTTCGGGTTGGTGTTGGACAGAGTGAGGCTGTGAAGGACGTGTCACTAAAATCTAGAGTGAATGATCTAATGAGTGACATGGAAGATGCAGGAAAAGTACAGAACGCTGTAACCTTGTATAAAACTGAATTGGGCCGGATTCAAACAAATATCCATCACACGAGGCGAAGACTCATGGCCATATTGGGTTCTTGTGAATATCCTCTTGCAATGGAATGGGAAATACGATGCGATGAGGCTCTCAAGGTGCATTTTGTCAATCATCTTGAGAAGCGTACGACGTTCGAATGTCCACCTCCTCCAGAACCAGGCGAGAGATTTCGTGAAGCAAAGGCCATGCCAGAGTATAAGATGTACATGACCCAAGTGGTAAAATTGGTTGATCGGTTTGCGTCAATTTCATCGAAACTCGATAGATACGGTCTCGTGAGAAAAGCTGGTGACTCATTGCGGCTGCAACTTGAAACCCATATTCTGAATACTACCCACATAGTTCTAACGACTCTCGGGACGTCAGGGTGCCTCGCGTTAGAGTGTTCGAAGAAGTTTGAGGTTGTGGTCGTGGATGAGGCAGCACAGAGCGTTGAACCTGCAACATTAGTTCCCCTTCAGCTGGGCAGCTCGCACGCAATATTAGTAGGAGATCCTCAGCAGCTCCCTGCTACAATTTTTTCTGTTTCAGGACGAACGACGAAATACGATAGAAGCCTCTTTCAGCGGCTTGAAGAGGCCGGTCACGAAGTGCATCTGTTAGATACCCAATACAGAATGCACCCACAAATATCCAAATTTCCTAGAAATATCTTTTATGGTGGTTATTTGAAGGATGGTCCCAATGTCAAGGCGAGCTCTTATGGGAATCCTCTACTAGCCCGACTGAGAACGAAACTACCATCTTTTCATGTAAGTGAGACTTGCTCTAGCAGGTTGAGTTGTATTCTTGCTCGGAATTTTTACTCACAAACCTTACATTCGTATAAACTTTTCTTTCTAAAGCCTTTCACAGTTTTTGATCTTGACTCGTCCGAGGAACGGGGCGGATCAAGCCTTAGTAACTCAATGGAAGCAAGATTTGCCGTTCAATTATATCAAAATCTAACAAAAGAATTTGGAATATTTGTGTCTACATCAAAGGTGCGTGTGCGCGAAATAAAATTTCAACAATCCATACGTATACGTGTGCACGTATACTTACTGAAATTACTTCAATTGTTTACGGAAGGTATCAATCATCACCCCATATGCCCAGCAAGCAGCGCTTCTTCGAAGAACATTTTCTCAGGCTTTAGGTTACGAATATCACCAATCGGTTGAAATTCACACAGTAGATTCGTTTCAGGGGCGAGAAGCAAACATTGTTATTTTTTCCTGCGTCAGAGCTGCAGGTAGCAAAGGAATTGGATTCTTGAGCGATGTTAGACGAATGAATGTGGCTCTTACGAGAGCAAAACATTTTTTGTTTGTGATAGCAAGATGTAAATCAATTTGTGTCAACCCCTATTGGGACCAGCTTGTGAGGAATGCTAGAAAGGACAAAGCTATTGTATCTGTTCCCACTTCGTTTGTTGATTCCGATAACAGCTTATCAACACTTCGAACACAAGATCTGGATATGGATACCGAGGAATCAACAAAGCGGAGAAAAATGGGCACACACTGATGAAAGTCTTGTACTTATTTCGCAAGTCCGATGTCCGAATAACACTTTTTTCCATCTGCGCACAACTCAAACTCGTGCTCAAATTCATAGATTTCATGCAAAGTCATCATCTTTGACTGAGTAGTAGGCAACAAGATTGTGGATAGACTACACTACACTTTGTAGTGCATAAATCATTACGAGTACTCGTACAAGAACTATTTTTGAATTTTTGAGAATCTTATGAAAATCTCTCAGATTGTCCCTCTGCGTGCGTGCGGGATTCAAACCATAAAACCTCCCCGCGGGAATGAATCGCAACTGGAAATGTGTTTTTGTGCGTCAATGTCTCAACCGTTTTTTCATATTTCCATCCCCCTTTTTGATTGCAACATTACGAAAAGAAGCCATCACGATTGAGTCTCTGATCTTCCTGAGAGTCAGATAGTAGGAATAGTTCGAACGCGACTTGATTTATGAATAAGGTTTTCCGCCTTGGATTGAATTACTTAAGCCGACGGGGGACAATTGATCTTGTTGTTGCAGTTGCACTGTAGTACAACCATCTTATAGTAAGATGGTTGCAGACTCGCGATCCGTTTCAGCGAGCAGCTATGACAAGAATTGCAACAAAAATGAAAGCATGATTTCTTCGTTGTTGAACAGATTGAATACTGGGTTATGCCTATGCTCCCAACCAGTTGATGATGTTGAATATGAATTTGATCTTAATCTTGATCAAATCGATGCTACCGAAAGAAAGCTGGAAGAAATCATGAAGGAGCTTCTAATAGATATCGACTTGCAGGAGGGTGGCGCCCGTCCATCTTCGTCTATAGGCAATGCTTCACTGATTTTGGATGACAAGATTACAGCATTGAACACTCTTTACCAATTGTCAAGTGTCAAGAGCAATCGGTATGTGTATGCACCCTACTATGACGAATCATATACATTTACGATCAGAGGTACTCACAAATCCCTTCTACCATTACCTATGCGTTCAACGTCATATTGATAGAATTCCTATTGTTTGCACATCAAAATGGGACATCATGGGATCGTTAGTCAATTGTCTAATGATAGATGAAACACAGAATTCTATACAATTACGACATGAAAAAATTAGGCAATTGGCTTGTTTGATTCTGAATAATCTGTCAATACCAAAAGAGAACAAAAGCATTATGATTCTAGGTTGCCACGCCACACCATTGCTTAGAAACTTAACACGTATGATCAGGACGCAAGAGCCAGAGACATCATACCTCTGTTGCATATGCTTGATGAATTTAAGTTTCCTGTCTGATGGAGTTGAACCAATTATGACATTCTCGCCACAATCAGATAATGATGCACATCAGGGGATGAGTATTCCAAGCATTGGAAGAAACAGTATCGATTCAAGGGACTGGGAAAAATTTCCCACTTCCATGCTACGGCCAACACGTGCACCAACACCTCCGCGCCAACGGCGATCAAATGCACCTTCGCCATACCTGGATGATCCTAATTCATTACTGCTATCGTTGGAAAGTCTAATGCGCGACCATCAACCATTTTTGATGAGTAAGGCATATTCAGTGGAAGGCGAAGCTATTCGTTGGTCGGTTGGACTTTTAAGGAACTTGACCAAGAAGAATAAGCATTGTTCAATAATCGCCAAGACTGAGATTCCAGCGTTGTTTTTGGGATTTCTAGACAAAACTCCGCATCCAGCAACGAAATGGACTAAGGATACCATAGAAGATATGTCTTTAACCGTCCTTGATCAATTAGCCGGAAGTCCTGACAGTTGTGAAAAATTGAGGCAGATTGGAGCAATATGCATTGTTCAAAATATTAAACTTGGTGCGAGCAAAACTCAAGTTGACAGGAAAATATCTTCAATACTGAAGTCATTAGAACAATGATCCAAACTCATTCACATCTGAAACTTTGCTTCATTGCAGACACCTGAATATGCGCCAACCAATATGGGCATCCCTCGCCATTCCACTTCCGGCAGAGCAAATCTCTAGTTTTAAATATCATATCTCATATTATTGTTATTTTATAAGTAAATTCGATCAATAATCTAATTTTTTACAGCCTATTTTCAATTTCTTCATCATTCGGGGGCAGTTGGCATTGGTCCGTCGAAGAAGTGAAAATTGCATAAATCAACAATGGCATCTTTTTGTATAGCTCCCTCGATCTTGTTTTTTAGTGCAGCTTTTGCCCCTCCAGCCTCTTCTCCATCCTCAGGCTCCAATTCATCAAGGAACATGAGGGTAGGAAGACCCATAATGTTCAGACGCGCGGCCATTTCAGGTTCCTTATCGGTATCCATCTTTACAAATCTCACCTTGCCCTCCAACTCTTTCGCTGCCTCTTCGAAATGGGGAGCCATCTATAGCAGTGGCATAAAGATGAATTGAATTGTAAATATATTTTCGAACCTGTTGCAATAGAACAAACTCTATGCACGTTTGAAAACTTACCAGCACGCAGGGGCCACACCAAGTAGCATATGCGTCAAGAATAAGAGGCTGGTCCCACTCAGTCAACATAATTTCAAGCTCTTCTCCTGATACATCTCGGGCGACCTTGTCCTCGGCATTTAGGGACGTATCGGCTCTTGTAGCAAAAGCTACGGAATTTCGGCTATTCACAAATGGAGAAGTGAAGCCATTGGTCACATTCGCAGCAAAAAACACAAACACACTGAAAGTAGAAGCAATGTTAAGCATCGTTGGAAATTGGGTGAATTATTATTGTATCTAGAAAGATCTATAATTTGCATGGAACGGCCCTTGCTTAGCGCTTAGCGCCCTCATGACGACGTTTGTGGTGGATCAGAGCGGAGGTTGTCATGTCAGTTGTCTGCGTGGATGTTGGTTGTGCTTTATGTGTTTGTGAAAGTTTATCCACGTTAGGTGGGGTATTTATTTCGAGAGAAGAATACATTCATCATTATTTGTTATTTGCTCTTGATACTTCTTGATCTGCTTTGTAATAGTTCTTAGATGCTAATGCCATTTTAATAACGAGACCAGAATATACTCTATCACAGCGACACAAGTTTGGGTTTGATGCTACACGTAGGTGGCTCCTGTTCACAGTCATTAGAATGCTGAAGAATTCTTCGCCATTTTCCCCTAAAAACAAAAACATGGAGCTCAACTACAGGATGCGTAAGGATAGACAAATAATTGTATTCTTTTTATTAATCAGCTATCGAGAACTGCTTTTTTATTTTTACACGTTCATTTTATCATTCAAAGACTTCAATCTTTTCTCAGTCTTCTCTCGAAGAATATTAAGAACTTTGAGCAATTCTCCCTTTTCATTTGGATCAACTCTTACTTTCCTGATTGGTTTTTCAAGAGTCAAAAGATTTGCACCCTGTTCGTTCACAACAGCATCCTCGATTATTTGTATAGCAGTCTTTGAGGCAATCAAATCGTCAATGACGCTCCTCGCTTCTTCGAGATTCACTGGTTGTTGTATAAGCTCTTCTTCCTCGTTGAATAATGGGTCGGCATATTTGAAGTATGCTTTAATTAAAGCTGGGCTAAGCATAAATCCTTCACATATGGCAGCAGCGCCATCAAATCCCTTACCAGCGTCCATCTTTTCAGGGCTGTTTATAAATTGAGCAGGATCTTTAACCATGGGAGGAGGATTGTCGTCCGTACAATTCCAGACAGCTGCATTGTATTCTGTTTTGATCATTGTGTCCATGCGCTCATCAGCGGTTTTCAAGGCTAGCTGTCCCCCAACAACCCAATCTGGAAATTCGAAACCCAAGAATTCACGCATAATTCCATCATCTTCATTCTCCTCTGGGTTCTCGGCGAGTTTTTTGCGTTTCTCTTCTGCGTCGATCTCTTCCTTTACGGCTTCCCATGTCTCGCCAGTAAGTTCAGAAGCGAATACTCCAATGAGGACACTAAAACCCAAAACTGCAAGCAGAATAATATCTTGTAAACCTCCAGCGTCTGCGGCAGTTCCATCAACAACTTGCTTTCCAAAATAACCAAGGTATGAATCTAGCAAATAAGGTTTAAAGGAGCCAAGAAAAATCCCCCCTGCAAAATCCAAATACGGTACGTTGGTCACGCCGTATACATAATTGTAAAGCCCGATGGGTATAGGAAGCACTGGAGCAAGACGCAACGTGAGCACAGCCTTTAATCCGTCCTCAGCCACGACCTTTTCAATTCCCCTCAATGAAGGATATTCTTCGAGCAATTCCAATGCCTTAGTTCTAAATGGACTATCAACCTTGGCCAAAAGATAAGCAACAGAACTTCCTACGGTCGCAGCAAATGCAGAGAATAAAGCACCCTTGAGAACACCACCAAATAAAATACCAGAACTCAAAGCCAAAACAACAGCACCTGCATCAAAACAAAACACTTTGACAACGGTCCATGCCGCAATGAAAGCAAGCGCCTCCAATCCTTGGTCAAGGGAAGAAGCATAATTCAAAAACTGATCCATGTTCTCTTTCAACTCTGGATTCCCATTTGCGAAATCTAGACCTACAGCTGAAACGAGTGCTGCACGACCTCCTACTCTGAGCGTGACTGCGCCAGCAGCAACAACAAAGGCGGTGAGAGTGATGGCAGCCTTTGAATCGGATTTGATGGGTTTGCCAGTTTCTGGATCCAATTCTGGCACAATGTCATTTTCTAATCTGTAGTTTCTTTGCTTTTCAGCATTTTTAAGCGTGGATCGGATTGTTTCTCGGCGCGATGACAGGATGTTTAGTCTGGTTTCTTCATCATCGTCTCCCTCAAACCTTGCTGCTTTAAGTGGAGGTGCGTAAGGGTACGTGTACTTGTATCTACTAGTAGAGGCACGCATTTGATTTATAGAAAGTGATGTTTCTAGGACAGGCGTGAAAGCAAGTGACGTGCTGAAACATAATGTTCCCAGAACTGCACCTGTCAGCAATCCTTGCATATTCATACTATCCTATGTGAATTATTTCTCTCTAACACAGTAAGCAATTAGGATACTATAGGTAGTAGAGTGGAGATAATAGGAAATTAGGGGAGAGAAGAGTGTTTTCTTTGTTTTCTCTTGTCACCTTTGTATGGCTCACAAAAATATCTTTCCGTCGATGTCTCGAATGAATCACGCACGGGACTCCTGGGAACATGCCAAAATTCAAACTGCTTGCTAAAAATGCGACAACAAGCGCAAGCGTCGCAAGCAAGCTAGCAAGCAAGCGACAATGCGAACAAGATACAAAATGTTATTGCGTATGATACTGCTTCGCTGCAATCATTCATAACACCTCAACAAATACCAGTTCGGGATGATTTCACATCTAACTTTATTTTCTCTTTTACTATGCTTCCTTGCGCAAGTGTCATCGCAAGGTATGGAAGTTCCATTGAAAAAGGTAGAAAAACCATTGATGGCCCCAAAACCGTAAGTCCACTTCAATTTTCAATTTGCAGCCTACACGTAGTTCATTCATGCAGACCCAGAAAGCAGACATCTAACAGTAGTTTAATTCTGGAATCCATCGCAATAAGTGAAATGCCAGAGATTACGGAAAAAGTGTATCTAGAAATATCCATTGATGATGTGCCGGCAGGTAGAATAGTTTTGGGTCTTTTTGGCAAAGTTGCCCCCCGAACAGTGAAGAATTTCAAACGATTATGTACTTGTGATGCAGGAAAGGGCAAACTAAGCGGGTTAGAATTGTGCTATAAAGGCTCACTGATCCATCGGATAAGTAAGTTTCCACAGTGTTTGATGTGTATGTTATGTGTGCATGTACATATTATCATGAAACATTCTCATGCGCAGCATTTTTACTCCTTCGTCTTTACTAAATGGATAACAAACAGTACCAAACTTTATAATTCAAGGAGGAGATTTTACCCACAACAATGGTATTGGTGGCGAAAGTATTTATGGGGGGAAATTCGAAGATGAAACATTTGAAGTGCTGCACAATAAGCGCTATATGATATCAATGGCAAATGCTGGTCCAAACACTAATGGATCCCAGTTTTTCATCAATACTGTTAAGGCATCGTGGTTGGACGGAAAGAATGTTGCATTTGGCACTGTCGTAGAGGGAACAAATGTAGTGGATGAGCTAGAACATATAGGCACTAATTCTGGCAGGATGCGAAAAAAGGTTGTCATCGAGGATTCGGGTCAATTAAAATAGTTTCAAAAGCAAATATGTACAATAGTAACGACACGTAGTCCAGTACTTTCACAATCAATTGTATTTATGCTTCTTTTTACTTTTCTTTATTTCTTAGATGAGGTCAGCAACATTCATGGGCATCTCAGTAATCTCGGTAGTGTAAAACTGCTCGATATCACGCAAGTAACGGACATCTCCCTCAGTCAAAAAGTTGATGGCAACACCCTTACGTCCGAAACGACCAGAACGTCCAATACGATGGATGTAGTTCTCACGGTTGGTAGGAAGGTCAAAGTTGATAACAAGAGAAACTTGCTGAACATCAATACCACGAGCAAGAAGATCGGTGGTGATGAGAACACGCGAAGATCCAGAACGGAATTCACGCATAATGATGTCACGCTCACGCTGGTCCATGTCTCCGTGCATGCAGGAAACAGTGAAATCACGCTCCTGCATTTGGTCCCTGAGCCAGTCAACCTTACGGCGAGTATTACAGTAAATAATAGCTTGGGTGATAGTTAGCGTCTCATAAAGATCGCAAAGAGTATCAAGCTTCCAGTCTTCCCTGTCGACTGCGATGTAGAATTGCTTAATTCCCTCAAGAGTGAGTTCATCCTTCTTGACGAGGATACGAACAGGATCACGCATGAAACGCTGGGTAACCTCCAAAACATCTAGAGGCATGGTAGCGGAGAAAAGGCAAACTTGGACCGTTTCGGGGAGGAATTTAAAGATGTCGTAAATCTGATCCTTGAATCCACGAGAAAGCATCTCATCTGCCTCATCGAGGAAAAACTGGCGGATGCTGTCAAGACGGAGTGCCCTACGGTTGATCATATCATAGACACGACCAGGAGTTCCGACAACAATGTGGACACCATTCTGAAGGGTGCGAATATCGTCACGGACAGCAGTTCCTCCGACACAAGCATGGACCTCAACGTCCATGAAGTCTCCAAGAGCGATAACAACCTTTTGAATTTGTTGAGCCAACTCACGGGTGGGAGCGAGGATAAGACTCTGACAAGCACGATTGGTTTGGTCGAGTCTGGCAAGAGTTCCAATTGCGAAAGTTGCGGTTTTTCCCTGAAATTATAAGATCAGTTTGGGTAAGTAAATACATTTGAGCGAAAAATCATAACAACATTCTCCCAAAAAGGTCAGATTTCGAGTTGAGTTTGTCAGACATGTAGAGGATGACTCGGTTCAGACTCGAAAGATGGTTAATTCAAAATCATCATCCCTTTTACTTCATCAGCCGGATGCAAAAGAATCTATTTCCTACTTACAGTTCCGGATTGAGCCTGAGCAATCAAATCCTTTCCCAAAATAGTAGGCTTGATGGCACGCTGCTGGATTGCAGAAGGCTTTTCGAAACCGTAGGCGTAGATACCACGGAGGAGCTCCTCGGGGAGTTCCATGCCATCGAAAGCCTCAATAGCCTCTTCCCAATTCGACTCAATGTCAGCATCGGTAAGACCTACATCGCCTGGTGCGTCTTCTATAGGGAAGCTCTCTCCCTCACGTGGAGGATGAGGAGGAGCCTCACTGTAATTTGCAGATGTTGTGTGAATGAGAGAGTTAGTGAATGTTGTCGGTGACGTATTTTTGTGAACGAAAGCTGTTTCGTAGCGGTAATTCTATTTGGAACATTGGAATTGAACAATTCCTTCCGCTTCAAAACCTTGTACTTTGTTCCCAGAGGTTCTTGTACAAAGTTCCACGGCCGTGGTTCAAGGGGAAACAATCAACCTCGTTCTTTCTCATTGTTCTATGCATCATTGCTTTCCCGCCGTAGAACGCGTACAAAGTACTCGTACAGAGTGCCCATATCCCAATGGCCAAAAATCACCAAATCATTGTCTTTACATTTCAGCCACGCGCATCAATTCCAACATTAGAACACGGCATCACAGTCCCTCTCGGGATAACATCGTTAATGATACGTTTCAATACAATGAATGCCTACCTGTGCTCGGGATCACTCATGGTGCGCTTTTTGTTTACTTCGAAAGGGACTTCGAAAGTATGCGCAAATTAACCCTCCTTGCCTTGTCAAAACGAAAAGGAGAAAACTTCGGCTATCCTGCGCCCTGCATTTTTTCCATGGCCCTGCGAGGAAGGGGGTTTAATTTTTAGTAAGAGATATTCCACCCCAAATTCCGAATTTGAAATTTCGCAAAAAATTGATGACATCATCATCATCTTGCTTACTTCTTCAATCTTCAATCTACAGAATTCTACCGCGCAGCTGTAGACTACTCTATAAAATTAGATCTAAAAATATCTTGATCAGTCGAGTCGTGTGCGCACCGACCCGGGTCATTTTATTTCCCGCATCGATTTTTCAAAAAAGGCAAGGAGTATCATTCGTTCTATTTAATTATGACAAGAGACCACACGAAACATTTAAAAATATGCATATTTCTCCATCAAATGACCCCAGCTATCACAAACTCTTTCTTGGACATCTTTTTGAGCTAGCTACTTAGCCTTAGTTGGTTCGTGTACCCGCTTCAAGCTTCTTGACAAAGCGCACAGCGATAAAAAGAAAGTATCTATCGTCAACAATAGCTGCCCACATATATATTCTATCTCTCTAGCTTAGAAAGGTTCCATTCTCAATCCGGACGCTCTAGTCTCTTCAACTCGTTTCAAATCTACCTCCTACGTGCATACTAAATTCAAACAGTTCATATAACACTATCATCGATCGTTGGAAGTAGAAAGTCTTTCTTCAACGACGCGGTCTATAGCTCATAACAACACTCACATAATTCATAACAACGCACACAATTCATAACATGATCTGTGGTGCACAGCATCCAGTCAAAAAGTTGGCAGTCTTCGTCATATTTACTACAATGATGTGCATGATATATCGGGAAACGGCCCTAATGACTTCACCAGCGTCCATAAGACGAACCAAACGAGTAGCGATATTACGACCATTCTCAACCGAACGGGCGTCAAACCTGAAAGAGTCATTTGATACATGGAGTGAATACCTACCATGTAAACCAGACGGGTCGGAACCAACAATTGCTATGGAATTTGACTTGTTCCTAAGCTATAGTCAATCCTATGACGGCAACAATACTTCAGCATTGGATGCAGACAAATCCACTCAATTCTTAATTGATAATTTTCAATCCTTCCCGTGGTCCAAGTGCTTTCAAAATGTCTACAGGATCGAGACTAATACACCTGCAGACCAAGACCTTTACCTACCTTCAGAAATGGATAATCCATTGTGGGTGAATGGACCCAATCAGCAATTCGTCAAGAGTATGAATATTATTCAAGACTTTCATGTCCCTGACTCGCACACTCGCCAGGTTTACGATTATGTCTTTGTCATGGAGAGCGATGTGCTCCCAATCAAGGTAAACTGGCTCAAAAATTTAATGGAAGAAGCTCAGCAAAAGGATTTTTGCATGTTAGGGAGTAAATACGCCGGTGAAGCTTGGAATGGCTTCCGGTCCTCCCTTCCGCTTGCATTGCAGCACCATTTGAATGGGAACTCCGTTTATAATTTGCGACACCCACTCATGAAGTTTCTATTGAAGCAACTCTTGAAAGAAAAGGATACGATATACAATTCTGTTCCCTATGATTATCGCATTGCACAAATTTTGGTGGAAGGTTTTTTGGGTGTCGAACCAGCCTTGCCGGCTGCTTCTACTAACGTAAGGCATCATGGGCTTCATGACGATGCTGAGATAAAATATTTTCGAAGAATGTGGAATAGATACGGAATGGCAGATGGCGAAGCTGTTATGATTGAATCAAAGGTCATAAAAAATTATGTCGGGAGCCCGCTTTTGCCTAGGCATATTAAAACCATGGAAGCTAGTCTCATTCACGGTGCAATGCTGTATTCTGATTGGAAAAAGAACAATTACGTAAGTTCAGAGATTGTATTTATACATTTGAAAGTTGCTTTCAATTGTAATGTGTTTCTAACTTGAACCAAATCACATATTTTGAAGAATATCTCGTTGATTGTTTCAGAATGGCACGATGAAATGTCCTCAAATCTCCTTTCCCATATTGACAACTCCAATCATCCCTTTCACGAAATTCTTGTATTGGTACCACGTGATGTATCGAAAAAAGCCCTTCATAGCTTGAATACCATTCGAACCGAAGTTAGTGTAAATATCCGCAAACGGCGTCAGGGCAATGGCGACTTTGATTTCTGTCATACAGATGTGAGTACTGATTGGTTCATGATCACAAATTCATATCATAGAGTGGCAAAGAATGTTGATCTATTATTCAACGACGCTGGTCAACCAGTAATATCGGCTGTGGATGCAAATAATGATAACTGCTTCTCGGTCCCTGGTTGTAGGGATGTTGCTGAAAAGTCGAGAGAATTGTTTAATGAAACAGAAACGAAATTGGTGAGAGATCATGACATGATATTTCATACAGATACGGTGAAAAAATTCTGCAAACTTTGGACTGGTGCCATTGCAAAGGAAGTAGGTGTCAAGAAAATATCGAACTTGTCTTCAATGGGTGTGATTGCCTCTGCTTATATAAGTTATCTCCGGAGCATTTCGCAATTAGACAAGTTATATGAATTGTCTGAAATTCCTGGTTATCGCTATTTCCACCGTTTTGTTGACACAGAGGAGGAAAAAGCAGCAACAAACTTTGGTGGAACTGTCACTGCCAATAGATTGTTGAGAAGCAACGAAATAGACAAATCAACCATTAATCATTTTGAAGACCATACAGATATAGAGAAAAAAAATTCGCAATTGCAAAAATCTCCAATCTTTCCTCAATTGCAGAGAGCTCCTACCTTTCCACACATTAGACGTTCTCCACCTATTGCAAGCCCTTTGGTATCTGACGCCCAAACTCGAAACATCAACAACACCACTGCTACACCATCTATGTCTGATTCTCCTTCAGTTTCGTTGAGACCAAGTGACTCTCCTTCGATATCCGGTGCCCCATCAATATCAATGATACCAAGTGACCCCCCTTCGAAGATACCGTCATCTGGCCCAAGTATAACAACAATGCCATCAGGAGCACCGACGACGTCTGCTTCACCTTCGATATCCCAGGAGCCAACGCCTTTGGAGAGCGACTCGCCAAGTCTATCTGCTTTACCTTCAGTTTCGTTGAGACCAAGTGACTCTCCTTCGAT
>Ga0115005_10001752_pt1 | contig 17373 bp, 16 predicted proteins | sample ArcOceMetagenome_FD_87163 | JGI IMG/M metagenome (GOLD analysis project Ga0115005, IMG submission 87163) | Marine eukaryotic phytoplankton communities from Arctic Ocean - Arctic Ocean - Greenland ARC118M Metagenome | ecosystem: Environmental > Aquatic > Marine > Oceanic | place: Arctic Ocean... | reverse complement strand
CGACGCCAGCTAAAATTAGACGAATAACCTTGGTATTCATGACCGTTACTTCTCAATTCTGAGTTCTTAAATACATGCTTGAGGCATGGATATCATATTGAACTTTGTCGACTCTTTATTTACTGCATAGCGCATTGAACCCACAATAAGGACACTCAATGTGCGTTATACAATTATCTACAGCACTCTTTTAAACAGTGTACCGCAAAACGCGTGGGAAACATAAGTGGTAATCGTAAGCAAATACGTCTTAAATAGCGTGCCTTTAGTTCGTATCTTTCACCACATAACAGGGCTCATAAGCACTGCCTGGTAACTTCATTCTGTGTTGCTTTACGAAGGACTCTAACAGTACATCCACTTTTTTCATTAGCGTGCTATCACCGGTGAGTTCAAATGGACCATGCTTTTTAATCTGTGCAATGCCTTCAGCCTTAACGTTACCGGCTACGATCCCAGAAAATGCTTTGCGTAGGTTTGCTGCAAGCTCACTCTTGTTCTGGTCGAGGTGAAGTTTGAGGCCCGACATACTTTCATGGGTTGGGATGAAGGGTTGCTGGAAATCGTGCTCAATTTTCAATGACCAATTAAAACTGAAGGCGTCTCCCATTGCTCCTCTAAATTTTTTCACTTTCTCAAGTTCTGAACACAGAGTACGGGCCACTTCTTCGGGGTCGTTGACGATGATTTGATACTTTGATTGAGCTTCAGCGCCTAGGGTAGCGCCAACAAATTCATCAATAGCTTCAAAGTACTCCTCACTGCCCGCGGGACCGGTTAATATGAACGGAAAAGGTTGTTGAGCATTGCGTTCGTTCATAAGAATACCAAGAAGATAAAGTAACTCTTCAGCAGTACCTACCCCACCTGGAAAAACAACGATGCCATGTCCTAACCGAACGAATGCTTCCAAACGCTTTTCGATGTCAGGCATGATTATCAATTCATTTACGATTGCATTAGGCGGCTCAGCCGCGATGATGCTTGGTTCGGAAATGCCGATGTAGCGTCCTGCTTTATGGCGCTGTTTAGCGTGACCTATTGTTGCGCCCTTCATGGGACCTTTCATGGCTCCTGGCCCACAACCAGTGCAAATATTCATATCGCGAAGGCCAAGCTGATAGCCGACTTCTTTTGTATATTTGTACTCTGTTTGATTTATCGAGTGGCCGCCCCAGCAGACGATAGTATTTACACCGTCATTGCCTTCAAGTGCCTTGGCATGGCGTAGCATATCAAACACCATGTCTGTAATCTCATTGCATTCAGCGGGTGCTGTTTGGTGAAGAAAAGCGTACTTGTTTCCCATATAAAGCAAATCGCGAAGCACTGCGAACAAGTGTTCGTGTACACCGCGCACTAATTTTCCATCGACAAAGGCAACTTCAGGGGGGTTAACCAGTTCAATTTTCACCCCTCGTTCACGACGTATCAGTTTAATTTCAAAGCTTTCGAAAGGTGCAAATAGGGCTTCGAAATTGTCTTCGTCAACGCCACTATTTAAGACCGCTAGGCAACAATTTCTGAACATATCGAAAAGTTCGCTATTTGCTGCATCTTGAAGTCGAGCGACCTCTACCTGAGAGAGTTGGCTCATCCAGCCAACGGGGTTAAGCTGTACCTTTTTCATACATCTACTTCCTATAAATCAGCGCTTAGGTCAGTCACAACAAGATTGCGGCCGTCACGTTTTGCTTTATAAAGATATTCATCGGCCCGTTCAAATACAGATTCCGTAGTATCTTTTTCACCGAAGCAGGTTGCGCCAAAAGACGCGGTGATTTTTACTTTTTCCTGCTTAAACTTAAACGGCATGGCTGCGAGTTTAGTTCTGATTTCGTTAAGTTTTTTGTCAATATCTTGCATCGGCATATCCGGCAGCAACATCACAAACTCTTCACCTCCCCATCTTGCAATAAACTCATTGTCTGAGAGGTTTTGCTTTAGAAACTTGCTAACCACTTGCAGGGTTTTATCGCCCGCAGCATGACCAAATCTGTCATTTATAGATTTGAAAAAATCAATATCGACAACTGCCACGGCCAAGCTACCGCCGTTTGCTTTATAGTTGCTATATGCTGTTTCTAAACGCTCGTTGTATGCTTGCCTGTTAGGTAAGCGCGTCAGTGCATCCGTTCGACTCTGCATCGCTTGTTCAGCGATTTTCTTTTTATAAATAACGGTTTGCTGCTGTAGTGTGTCAATACGGGATTGCATAGCGGAGAGTAAGGCCAATAACTTCTCTTGGCCTTCTTTATCATTATCTTGTTGTTCGCTTAGGGTATTCGCTAGCTCTTTTACACAGATTTGTGTTTGTTCTTTTAGCCGTTCAAAAGACTGGCTTTCAGAGACCGCCTCTTCAATATGGCTAATGTGGCGTATAAGTTGCTCGTTGCCAGCGCGCCTTTGTTCAAACTGTGATTGGCTACTTTCTATGGTGCTGTTGACATCGCTACTCACTTCACCAAGTGAACGATGAAGGCTTTGGATAACCTTACCTGTTAAGCTAGCCTCTGACATGGCGTCTTGTACTATCATACGTAAAATAACGACGCAGCTTTTTAATAACTGGTCTTCATCCATGCCTTGATCAAGCCGTTTCTTTATATCATTTAACTGCTGGTCGTTAGGCTTCTTTTGGGCATAAGAGGCTATTAGGTGGTTTAGCTCAACAAGAATAGAGCGGTAGTGTGGGTTGTCGTCTTTGACAGAACGGGCTTGCCCGCTAGCATCTGATTTTGCGTCGTTGTCAGACGCCGCGACTGGCGACAATCCAACCATTTCTTTGTTAAGCGCGATACGATGCAATGCTATGGCTTTAGCATATAGCTTGTAAATGCTGAAAATATCGGTAACAGGCTGGTTTAGCTTTATGAGCTCTTGGGTAGTAAGGCCTTTGAGTTCATTATCTTCAAACACAATTTTCTGCAGCTGTTTCATTGCGTCTTCTAACGAAGAAACGGTATCAACGCTGTATTTTCTCAGCGTTATTTCTTGGTGTTGCAGCGATTTGTTTAATTTTTCTATGCTTACTGCGGCCAGACTAAAATTTGGGGTGCCGGAAAGGTGCCCTCTTAAAATTTTGAGCTCGGCATCTATTTTATCGGAAAAGCCCTCATAAAAAGCGGAGAGCTTTACGATAAACTGACAAAGAAGCGTATTATTTTGCTTTAGGGTTTGTAGTTGTTTTGCTTCCATATTCTCGTCTTTATTTAAATTCGCATCGAGGCAGAGCTTTAGCTAACCCACTGCGCTTAACTCACCGCTATTTTTATTGGCGGGCTTGGCGATGATTGGGGTAGGGCATCTCGAAATTTGAGCGGAAGGGGTTTATGTCCAATCCTCCTCTTCGCGTATATCTCGCACAAACAGTTAACTTTTCTGGGCTGCACTTGTGCATAATGTCGCTGTAAATGCGTTCAACACACTGCTCATGAAATTCATTATGCTGCCTAAAGCTAATTAAATATTGTAAGAGCCCTTCGCGGGCTATCGCCTTTCCTTCATATCTTATTTGAATACTAGCCCAATCTGGTTGGCTTGTTATTAAGCAATTGGATTTAAGTAAGTGTGAAACGAGTGTCTCTTTCACTTCTTCGTGGCTTTCATCGACAGTTAGATATTGCGTATTAGGTGAATATTCATCGACAGTTATGTCTAGCTCATCCAATAGGACGCCTTCGAACTCTTTAAACTGCAGTTCCGCAAAATGCTGGGGCAAGATTAAGTTTACTTTCACCGGTTGTCCGGCACATGCAGATAGATCAGCTTGTAATACGTTTTTTACTTCGTCGTCAGAGGAAAACTGACTTTGATTAAAGCTGTTTAAGTATAACTTGAACGATTTTGACTCAATGAGATTTTCTGACGTTATCGGAACGCGGCATTCTAAAATAGCGACACAGGGTTTTCCCTTTGGGTTTAGCCAGGAAAGTTCGTAGCCCGTCCATGTATCTATGCCTGTAAAAGGCAGTTGGTTACCATTTAGATTGAGCGTGTCACGGCTAAGGCTGCGCGGCACTCCCTGCAATAGACTTGGATTATATTCAAACTCGTAGTCAACCTGTTTTCCCAAAGAAAGGTTATCAGGTGCAGAGATAATAATTTTTTTAGGTGGGTTGTCAGTCGACATAAGAACCTTTTATATATCTACTAGAAGGCGAAGGAAATTTGCGCTGAACCTCTGTGAGTTCGAATAGCGAGTACCGTGGCCTTGATATTGACTTAACTGTTTAGTTGTATAGTGTACCCCAAAAATACGCAGGTAACGTCACAATGGCTCTAACAATTTCAGAACAATTAACTAAATTTGTATCATCTTATGTCGAAGAGGCGAAAAGCGAAGGGCTCAAAATAGTTTTCGATAGCGACTGGCCATCACCCTGTTATCAAGAGGCGGCAGAAGACGGTGACTTTGTAAGATGGAAGCCAACGTTACAAACTCCTAAACTTTCTTTCGATAATGTGGAAGAAGCGATGTCGTTGAAGCTGCATCCGGATTATTGTAGTTATTTTACTGCCTATTACAGCGATAACTTAAAGGCGAAAGCCCCACAAGGCAACTGTGAACTGCTCCAGGTATTTAACCATGAAGACTTTGAGCGGCTTCAGCAAAACTTAATTGGTCACTTGTTGATGAAACAGCGGCTAAAGCAAGCTCCAACCTTATTCTTTGGCCTTACTGATGAAGAGGATTTTATTCTTACTGTCGTAAATGACAGTGGTGAAGTTGCTCTAGAACAAGTAGGTAGGGAGCCAACACAAATTCTTGCGCCCTCATTAGCTGAGTTCTTAGCGCAGCTTTCGCCCATTACAAGGTAATACCTATCTATGCGGACTGGTATAAAGGCTCTCATCGTGTCGTTATCTCTTTTCGTTAACGAGCTGCTGTACTATCTGCTTTAGCTCAGTAACTTCTTTTTCTAACACTTCAATTCGTTCGTTAAGGTGTCGAGTAGCACTAGAAGGTAATTCAGAGAGTTGTGGTGGTAATGAACTACTTTCATTCCTTTCAACGGCTGGCTTGTTAGCGTTAAAACGTTTAATGGCCTCAATCGCTTCGGTTACTGATACTTTATACGGCGCCTTTGCTCGCAAAATTCCTACCGTGGGTGTTTTACCTTCATTATGCATTTGGAGGCAAAGAGCGTGAAGTTGTTGTAAGTTCGAATTATTCATTATGAAGCAATGGTAGGTTGGAATGCGGATTAGTTTAGCTTGATAAGGTGGTTAATTTCACCAAAAAATTAGTATTTTAGCTAACCGTAAAAGGTGGGGAACGATAGATTTTTATTAAAATCTTTAAATATTATATACTTAAAATTCTGGTCCTATTCTTGTTTACTTTGTTTCCAATCACGCAATACGTATTTAGCGAGTGTCGAAACGGTGTAGGTATTTCGGATTGGAACTTAATGTTGCATCAGGTTGCAGACTTAATACCTTACAAAACCTCGCGTCAAAATTGTAAATTACTGCACAAATAAAAATAAGGAATTCACATGAAAATTATGCTTCTTTCTGCTGCTTTAGCCTCTTCACTTCTATTATCGGGCTGTGTTGTATCTGTTGGCGGAGGTTCAGATAGTCATTATGGCGCTGATTGGGAAGATAGAGAGTTTAACAATCGCAAGCACATCGCAAACCTCGAGAAGGGGACAAGCTATGAGAGCGTGCTCAGAAAGATGGGTGTAGCAGACTTCAATGAACTGTTTGAAAAGCAAGATGGCACTTACCGTGTACTTTATTACCGAACGCAAAAAAACATGGGTGACGGTATTACAACGAAAGATGAATGCACGCCCCTTGTATTTAGAGATGGAAACCTCGTTGGATGGGGTGATAGTGCTTACGGTCTAATGCACTAATTGTTCTTAGAGCCAGTGCGTCAAGTGCTGGGTTAAGTGTTTTTGTTAATAAAAAGTTAACATCTTGGGGGTTTTCGCGTAGGGTAAAGTTTGAGCAGGTGAAATGGTCGATAGAGGTTTTTAATTTAAAGATCGCAATAACTCATTTCACTGTAATGGTTAAGCCACTAACAAAACTTTGCGTTTGAGGAGCCCCTATGAGTAACGAAGCGATAGATGGTGCGTTAGCCCCTCTTCAAGACATTGTCAAAGCGATATACCTAACCGTAGACGATCTCAAAGTCGCCGCCTCTATCCTTTATAACGCTTATGTCGACGACCCTTTGTTTATAGATATTTTTCAAGCTGAGAAAGAGGGTTATGAGAACCGTCTTCGCTCTGCCATTCGCGAGGAATTAAACGCATTTTGGGTAGCAGAGCAACCAATGATTGGGCTTTTTGATGAAGAAAGGCTGATTGCAGTTGCTTGCTTAACAGCGCCTGACGCAGCATTCGGCTCTGGTCGATATTGGCACTGGAGACTAAGAATGTTGCTTACGGCGGGGCTATTTGGTACCAAACAGATGCTGGAGAAAGAAGAAAAAGTCAGGTCACTGGTGCCCGCTGATAACTTCCACATGCTCAGTTTTATTGCGGTTCATCCAGATTACCAACATCATGGTCTTGGTCATATATTACTTGGCGCTATTGATAGCGTAGTTGAGGAAGATGAAAAGAGTGAAGGGGTATCAGTGTTTGTTACCATTGATAAACACCGTTCTTTTTTTAACGACGATAATTATCAGGTAGTCGGGCAGCTAAGCCTTTCTCATGTTAAAGGCGACGTAATGTTTCGTCGCACCTGATTCCTTTCCAACCTCGTTTTGTTCGTTTCTTGAACCGCTCTGGCCATCTTAATCTTCGTAACGTTAAATTTATGACAGAGTTTGTAGGATATGTCTTACAAACTCTGTGCGTGATCCTACCTAAATTCATCAATACAAAATTAGACAAAAGTATAAAGCTATTGATTTTATTGAATTTTCTTATATTTGGTCCAAAGTAGTAAGAAAAACTTTCTAAAATTGCTGTAATTCAACATAGCGGTAATATTTAGAAGGGATACTATAAACACGTCACAAGGAAACACGACGAGTCACGGATTGAGTAAGGGAAGCGATAGGACAACTTAAGGATAAGATTCTCATAGGATAGTGAGAGAAGGGAAAAGGAAAGCAGTTAGGAAACTGCAGCGATAAGGACATTGAAGGGATAGTAAGGATTTAGGATGTTTTGTGTGATAGGACATCACGACAGGATGTAGCAAAGGAATAGGGATAAATGCTAGCAAGGAGCTAGTCGGCATGGAGCCAAGGGCGAGGAAATGCCTTTAAAGGATACTGAGTTTGCATGGACGAGCAAACCAAGGATGAATAGAGGACATGCTGAAGGATTAGCAAAGCTGTAGCAGGATGTGCAGCATGTGATGGATGAAGGAAAGGAATGTCAGCGGAGCCTGACAAGGACAGCCTCAGGATGAGGAGCACTGTACATCGGATGTGCAGTTATGTAGGAGCAAGGGAAAGGGACCTACGCATGGATGGGTAGCTCGCACAGGACGGCGCGAGAGTAGATGGAAAGGGGCGTATACGGATTTTAATCGGGAAGATTTTAGTCGCAAAGGATCGCGGAGAAGGATACTCAAAATTCCAGGAAAAAGGGGAGCCGTCAGGTTCCCCTTTTTTTTTGTAAAAAATTGTCCCGTCCTGAAACACGTTGGTGAATTAAGAAGCGTGGCCTCTTTCTGACTTAAAGGCTCAAACTCTATGTGGTGGCACCTCTGTTCGCATAATCTTTACACCTATCAATTCAACTTCGCCGGTGTACCTGTCCTCGCCATTACTTGAAAACTCAAAATTGAATAAGCTGTGCCAGTCTGGCTTACCATATTTAAATGAGAATCGGGTTCTTGCTCGTGCCACACTCAACAATTGCAAACCGTGTTTATCGCAGTATTGTTTTAGATAAGTGTTTGTTCGTTCGGAAATAGCGCGTATGCGCCAAAACTGATAGCCTGTAAATCCAATAACCAGCCACACTACTAATTCGAGTAACGTCATCTACTTTCTCGCTTGTGCAAACAGTTGTTGAAATGCGTTTGAGAGAACGTTTGAGTTTGCATTTGAATGTAAGAGCGTCAGCACTTGTCTGCGCAATTTCGGGATTTGTACTAAATCGGAGAAAAAACCTGCAAATAAAGCACCTTGATGCCCCTCTTTCTCATCAACTTTGGCTGTTTGTTCAAGAAAGGCACTCAGCAGCAACGGTTCCATTTGTTCAAAGTGACGGGCAGCAATTACGCTAAGAATATCCAGTCTTTGTGATTTTTCGTCTTTTAATAAATCAAGAAGCTTATTATTTATTAGAGCGTTAAAGGACCCTTCTGACGAGCCCCTTAGCGCTGCTAAATTAATATCGGAACGCTTATCTATCTCGTTTAAATACATGGCTAACAAATGTTCAGACAACGCTACGCTTTCACTCATTTCCATTAGCGTATCAAGAAATACATTAGAATAAAGCGATACGTTGTTTCTAATCGCATTTTCTAAAGTATCTCTTTTGGGATGTGTACTGAAGCGATACGCAAAATCCGCGACGCTCTGCATTGAGATTTGCTGCCAGTCAACAAGTTGCGGAGCTTGAATATAGGCTTCAACTTTCTGTGCTTCTTCACTTAACGGTTGCGCTAAGGTATGTTTGACCAGTGCGTTGAACTGAGCGAGTTGCGATTGATTGGGAACAAAAGAATATGGATTATCCGGCAGCTTCTGCGCGTTTTCCGTATCTTCAGTAACAGATTGCCCTAGCGCATCAACAATAATCTCTAGAAAGTGATTTCTAGCAGCGGCAACCACCAAACCTTGTTCATCAAGCGGCAATTTAACGAACCAAATATAATGTTGCGTTGAAGCATTTTTATTCCAAAATACAATGCCAAACCAAGCATGCTGCTGACGAGGATAGGGCGCATAGGCGCTGCCGTTTTCTATTTCTAGAAAAATTTGACTATCTGTAGGTTCAAGGCGGCGACCTAAATCAAAAACTAGATATTCAGTGCCTGCATGTAACAAAAACTCACTGATAGAATTAATACTGTTAGCGCTCATAACTCGTTCCAAAAAACTGCTTTGATAAAAATGTTTCAGGGCGAGCATTCTTCAATGAGATACCGCCAAGAAACATTGGTAATGGTATCACAGCATAAGAATTTCAACGATAAGCCACACTGACTTATGTTCACCTTAAGCCCCTGCTATACTGCGCGCCTCAAAATTGAAGCGTTCATGTTTTGCGGGGACATAGTGAATCAGTCAAAAGGTATGCGTTATATTGCATTTAAATGCGCGCTGGAACAGTTAGAGACTACCATGAAAGAAGAGGGGGTTTGGCCGAGCAAAACGCCGAGTAAGCAAGACCTCAACAGAGCGATGGAGAGTACAGTCCCTTTTTCTGTAGACTGTTTAACGTTTGAAAGTTGGTTAGCCTTTATTTTTATTCCTAAATTGCGTGTTTTGCTGTCGCTAGAATCTCCTCTGCCGCCAATGCAAATTGCGCCTGCCGCTGAAGTTTATCTATCCAGTGCAAAGCAACGAACGCTCTATCAACTGCAAAAAATTGATGATATTGCCAATGGAGACATTGGATGAATAGGCGTAACCAACCCCAATATTCTATAGACAGTGACGCAAGGTGCCATTTGAAAACAACGTCAGAAGAAAAAGAGGATCAACAAGGCGACTTTAGCGCTCTGCATCTACCTGTGCTGTATCAAGATGAGTATATCGTCGCTATAAATAAGCCGCCGGGTCTACTTGTACACAGAAGTCCGATAGACAGACATGAAACCGTGTTTGCGGTTCAAACACTCAGAGATCAAATTGGAAGGCACGTGTTTCCTGCTCATCGCCTCGATAGACCTACATCTGGCGTGTTGGTGTTTAGTTTCAGCTCTGAAATCGCGGCAAAGCTTGGTCAGCAAATGATGGATAAGCAAGTAGTAAAAGCATATCACGCCATTGTTCGCGGTTTTGTGCATTACACTGGGTTTATCGACTACGCGCTAAAATATCGCTACGATAAAATTGCTGATAAACACAAACGTCCCCAGCAAGCTCCACAACCCGCATCAACAATGTATCAGTCGGTGGCACATTTCGAAGTACCAGAGCCTGTTGGTAAGTATCAAAGCGCACGTTATTCTCTCGTGAAGCTTTCCCCGAGTACAGGAAGAAAGCATCAGCTTCGTAGGCACATGGTGCACCTCCGTCATCCGATCATTGGCGATACGACCCATGGAGACGGTAAACAAAACAAATTTGCTAAACAGCACTTTAATTTTAACAATTTGGCCTTAAGTTGTACCCATATGGGATTCTCCCACCCGCTAACTGGAAAGTGGATAACCATTAATGGCGAGATGAATCATGGAATGCAACAATTAGTAGCGCAATTGGAACCGTTTAGGGTTTGAATCTATAAAGAAGTCAGAATTCCAGCCTGTCGCTATAGGCAACGAATATTAGTTTAAGAGGTAAAAATGGCAACATTGAAAATTATTGCGGGTACGGTATACGGGAATGCGCAACACGTGGCCGAGCAGGTAGAAGAAAGCTTAGCCGAACAGGGGGTTGACTGCTCACTAGAAAGTGACCCTTCGGTTGCCGATTTCACCGATGCAGATGCGCTCCTTATTATTACGTCTACAACCGGTCAGGGTGATGTGCCACCTAACCTAGAGTTCGTTTTTTCGGATTTGAAAGACGAAGCGCCAATGCTGAGCGGAAAGCCATTTGCGGTAGCAGCATTAGGCGACAGCAGCTACGGAGAGAGTTTCTGTGGCGCAGGTAAACAATTCCATGCGCTACTTACAGAACTACAAGGCAACGCAGTTGCAGATATGTTGGAAGTTGACGCGATTGAAACATTAGAGCCAGAAAAAGATGTGGTAGAGTGGGTTAACGCTATTAAAGATAAATTGCTGGCCTAAACCAGTAGACGCTTTTTGATTATGAATAGAAAGAGGCGCTTATGCGCCTCTTTTAGTTTGTGACTCTATTAGCATGTGGCTCGGCTAATTAAAACTAATCCGAGCCGTTAGCGATAAGCCAGGAATACTACTTACTCTACGCCGCGAAGTAGCGCGTTGATACCTACTTTTGCGCGGGTTTTGGCGTCTACTTTCTTCACGATGATAGCTGCGTAAAGACTGTATTTACCATCGGCGCTTGGCAGGTTACCCGCCACTACTACTGAACCTGCTGGTACACGGCCATAATGAATTTCACCGGTTTCGCGGTCATATATACGCGTACTTTGGCCGATGTAAACGCCCATTGAAATTACTGAGCCTTCTTCAACGATTACGCCTTCTACAATCTCAGAGCGTGCACCGATAAAGCAGTTATCTTCGATAATAGTAGGGTTTGCTTGGAGCGGCTCTAATACACCACCGATACCTACACCGCCGGAGAGGTGAACATTCTTGCCGATTTGTGCACATGAGCCAACCGTCGCCCATGTATCTACCATAGTGCCTTCGTCTACGAATGCACCAATATTAACATAAGAAGGCATTACTACCGCATTTTTACCTACGAACGTACCTGTGCGTACAGCGGCAGGTGGAACAATGCGCGCACCGTCTGCTGCAAATTGTTCTGCGGTGTAGTTAGTGTATTTAAGCGGCACCTTGTCATAAAACTTGCTTTCCGCACCTTCAATTACATCGTTATTGTGAAGGCGGAAGAAAAGTAGAACAGCTTTTTTAAGCCATTGATGTACCACCCATTCGCCAGCAATCTTTTCCGCAACACGGCCTTTACCGCTGTTAAGAAGGTCGATAGCTTGTGCTACTGCATCTCTTACTTCATCAGGTGCAGATGAAGGGCTAATGTTGTCGCGATTTTCGAAGGCGTCTTCAATAATGGCTTTCAATTCATTCATGGTATTGTGATATCTTCAAGTTGGTCGAGTTTAAACAGGATCCGCTTTTTAAGGTTTACCTGTTGTTCTTGGGTTAATGCTTTGCCAGCGTCATTGCTGACGATAAAAATATCTTCAGCTCGCTCACCTATGGTGGCAATTTTTGCAAGCTTTAGCGTCATATTAGTATCAACGAATGCATGCCCAATTTTAGCTAAAATGCCTGGAGCGTCTAGGGCTTCTAACTCAATAAGTGTGGCTTCGTCGTTGATACTGAAAAAACGAACCTTAGTCGGAACGTCTAATTGTTTCATTTGTCGTGGTAATTTGCGCCTGTTTTCGTGTGAGCGCCCCGGTTTTTCTAATTGGGCAGAAATAGCATTTTCAATTGACGAAATACGAGACTCGGAACTTATCCGGCTACCATCGTTTTCAAGAATGAGCATACTGTCAAATACATAGCCATCACGTGTTACTGTTACGTGGGCATCATGAATTGAACAATTGCGGCTATCAAGAACAGAAGCGACTTGAGCAAATAAGGCTTTTCTGTCTTTGCCATAAACAAACACCTCAGTGCCACCTTTGGCGCTGTTATCGTTTGCTTTAACGAGAAGCCCATCGTGTTCTGGCGAAAGCCAATCATCCTGCGCCTTTATGATCTCATCGGTGTGCCAGGCAATTTGCGTGGGTTTAAAGCGAACAAAATAGTCGTCATCAAGGCGTGCCCATAATGCATCAATGGAAATAGGGTCGATAGCTCGTTCCTGTAAAATCTGTCTCGCTTGATGCTTATGGGTGGCAACGCGTTCGTTAAGCGTTACCTGACACTGCAGGCCATTGTCCAACGCCTTCTGTGTCATTAGATAAAGTTCGCGAAGTAGCGAGGCTTTCCAGTCGTTCCATAAATTGTCGTTAGTTGCTCTGATATCAGCAAGCGTAAGTGTGTAAAGCAAGTTTAGATGGTTATGACTTCTTACTGCACTTGCAAACTCACTTATTACGTCAGGGTCATAGATGTCACGACGTTGGGCTACTACAGACATAAGCAAATGGTTTTCAACTAACCATGCGATCATTTCAGCGTCGTCACTTGATACATTGTGCTGCTTACAAAACTTCGCCACATCTTGTGCGCCTAACGTTGAGTGATCGCCATTTCTACCTTTTGCAATGTCGTGGAAAATCGCTGCGATATAAAGAACTTCTGGCTTATCTAGGTTTCTGCAAATTCTGCCACAGCGCGGAAAGTCTTTGTTCTCTCTCGAGAAAAAGTAATTTACATGTTTAACAAGTCTATGGGTATGTTCATCTACCGTATAGGCGTGGAACAGGTCAAACTGCATCATGCCCACAATCGTATCCCATTCAGGTAAATACGCCTGCAAAATACCGTACTGATGCATGATGTCCCAAGCAAAATCGAAGAACTCAGGCTGTTTCATTAAGCGCATGAATTTTTCACGGCACAGCGGGCGTTCTACATAATACTCAGCTTCAAACGCGCGGTGAGCATTACGCAATTGACGAATACATATGGTGCTCAGGCCTTTTACGTCAGGTAGATTGGCCACCAAATTCAAAAAGTCTAAAATTGCTTCAGGTGATGAAAATACGGTTTCGTGTCGTGGCGAAATCATATTGTCGAGAAGCTCAAAGTCTTCATTAATTACAACGCTTTTTTGAACGCTTTGATTAAGCATGTCGTACTTGAAGCGTTGAAGCAGCATTTGATTCAACTCTGATACACGCGCTACCGTACGGAAAAAGTCACGCATCATTTTCTCAACGGACGATTTCCCTTCTTCACCGTAACCCATCATTTTTGCAACGTCGGGTTGATAGTCGAAAAGTAATCGGTTCTCGCTTCTACCAGCAACTAAATGAAGTGCGCAACGCATTTTCCAAAGATGCATACGACAAGCGATTAACTCACTGTGCTCTTGTTCGGTAAAGTACCCGTGACCCACCAAATTCCAGCCGTCATACTCTTTAAAGTGCTTTTTCGCTACCCAGCCTATCGACTGAATATCTCGCAAGCATCCGGGGTTTTCTTTGATGTTTGGCTCAAGGTTGTAGGCGGTGCCGTTGAATTTGGCATGACGTCGCTTCTGCTCATCATATTTAGCAGAGAAAAACGCTTTACTCGACCAAGAGTTTCTACCATTAACTTCATCCCACAATTTATCAAAGGTAGTTTCACTGCCGCAAAGCAAACGGCTCTCAACTAAATTGGTCGCAATGGTAATATCGTCTTTTGCTAGCTTAACGGTTTCTTTAATGGTCCGGACGGACTGGCCCACATCAAGTTTAATGTCCCATAATAGGGTAATAAATTGACCAATCTTTTCTTGAACTTCAGGCTTCAGCTTCTTTCTACTGACAATAAGTAAGTCAATGTCTGAGTGAGGCTGCAAGTGACCTCGACCGTATCCGCCTACCGCGCAAAGTGATAGTTCGTCTACGGTGTCGAGACCGTAAAGTTGCCAAAGATGACAAAGAAGCGCATCGACAAATTGCGCACGTCCAGTAACGAGTTGATTAACTGGCGTTACGTCAAAGGACTCGGTTATCCATGTATAACTGGCCTCCACGCAAGACTTAATTGCGGGGATTTCATCCACAGAGTTTATGGTGTCGATATTCTTTATCAGTGATTGCAGCGTCAAAATGCACCTTTGAATTAGACTTCTTTTTAAACGCTACGAACAATAGCATGAATTGGTAGCACTTCGCAGTAGCAAATTAATGCATAAGTTAGGTTGAATTGTGAATATTTATGGTTTTTTGTTATAGGTGTGTAGCATGACAATAAAGAAGGCTAGATGGGTGTTGAAGTAATTTGTTCCACGTATTTATTTGAAAAAAGCGGCAACGATAAATCGATGCCGCTTAAATTAAAAACCAGAGACTATGGTTCATTTTATTAGTTATGAGAAATAACCCGCTCCAACGCTTCTTCTTCTCTAAGTGTTAGCACCTCAACACCAGTCTCTGTTACAAGCAATGTATGTTCCCATTGGGCACTTAAACTTCTGTCTTTAGTTACCACCGTCCACTGGTCTGGCAGCACTTTTGAATAGCGTTTACCCGCGTTTACCATAGGTTCGATAGTAAAGCACATACCTGGCTCTAATACATCGCCTGTGCCCGGTTTGCCGTAATGAACAATCTGTGGCTCTTCATGGAAGCTAGCGCCAATGCCGTGACCACAATATTCTCGAACAATTGAATAGTTATGCGCTTCTGCATGAGTTTGGCAGATGTGACCGATATCACCGAGGCGCATGCCTGGCTTCACTTGTTCTATGGCTTTATACAAGCATTCTTGAGTTACGCGAATAAGCCGCTCAGCAAGAATTGAGGGTTTACCAACTACGAACATTTTTGATGTATCGCCGTGGTAGCCATCTTTTATAACAGTTACGTCAATATTGATGATGTCGCCGTCTTTCAATTTTTTGTCGGAAGGTATTCCATGGCAGATGCAATGATTTACTGATGTGCAAATTGACTTAGGAAACGGCGGGTGGCCATAATTTAGTGGTGCTGGCACGGCCTTCTGCTCGTTTACGATGTAATCGTGGCAGATTGTATTTAACTCGTCAGTAGTAACGCCTTTCTTAACATAAGGCCCTATCATTGTGAGAACCTCGGCAGCCAGTTTACCGGCAACGCGCATTTTCTCGATTTCTTCTGGGGTTTTGATAATAGCTGTCACAGCGCCTCTCAAATCGTTTGAAACTAGTGTTGATGAAGAATTTATTTCTCTACGCATTATAGCACTAAACAGGTCATTCTTAGTAAGATGCTGAAATTAAGTGATTTTATTTGTATAGCGCTGACGAATGTAAAAGTGTGCGCTATAGCGCTTCTTTTAATAAAGCTACACCATTTTGGCCTTGCCTTTTTACCCTCAAAACTTGAGGCGAAGGTTAGATTGTGATATAAAGCGCGCGCCCTGACGGAAAGCTCATTTTGCCACACGCATTCAGCACCGTTTTAGAGGGTAAATTTATTTTATTAAAACACACATATACCGACACTTCGTATCGGGGTGTTCAGTTCAATTTAGGTTGGGCTGAATCGATACAAGGGGTATATGGAGGCCTAACCCCAAGAGGAAAATAAAATGGCTAATGTTTCTATGCGTGACATGCTGAAAGCCGGTGTGCATTTCGGTCACCAAACTCGTTACTGGAACCCAAAGATGAAGCCTTTCATCTTCGGTGCACGTAATAAAGTTCATATCATCAACCTTGAAAAAACGGTTCCACTTTTCAACAACGCACTTAACTACCTTTCAGGTGTTGCGTCGAAGAAAGGTAAAGTTCTTTTCGTTGGTACTAAGCGCGCCGCTGGCGAAGCAGTTAAAGATGCTGCGCTTAAGTGCGACCAGTACTACGTAAATAAGCGTTGGTTAGGTGGTATGCTGACTAACTGGAAAACAGTGCGTCAGTCAATCAAGCGTCTTAAAGAACTTGAGCAACAAAGCCAAGACGGTACGTTTGAGAAGCTAACTAAGAAAGAAGCACTTATGCTTCAGCGCGAAATGGACAAGCTTGAAAACAGCCTTGGCGGTATCAAAGACATGGGCGGTCTTCCAGACGCAATCTTTGTTATCGACGCAGATCACGAGCACATCGCTGTAACAGAAGCGCGTAACTTAGGTATTCCTGTTGTTGGTGTTGTTGATACTAACTCTAACCCAGACGGTGTTGATTACATCATCCCTGGTAACGACGATGCTATCCGCGCTATCCAACTTTACTTGGATGCTGCTGCAAACGCTATCAACTCAGGTCGCGAAAGCAACCTTGAAGTACAAGCTGAGCAAGACGACTTCGTAGAAGCGGCAGAGTAATTCTGATTGCTTACTGTCATATCTAGATAATATGGCAGTACTACAATACGAAACGTATTGAGAGGGGCGATATCGCCCCTTTTACCTAACGAATTTATATTAAATGCTGAGGAATTGAAAAATGGCAGTGACTGCAGCACTAGTTAAAGAACTGCGCGAACGTACTGGCGCAGGTATGCTGGATTGTAAAAAAGCCCTGGTTGAAACGGATGGTGACATTGAGTTAGCCATTGAAAACATGCGTAAATCAGGTCAAGCGAAAGCGGCGAAAAAAGCAGGTCGTATCGCGGCTGAAGGTGTTATCCTTACTAAAGTTGAAGGTGGTCGCGCGACCATGCTTGAACTAAACTGCGAAACTGACTTCGTAGCACGTGACGAAGGTTTCCTTAAGTTCGGTAACGCGCTTTTAGAAGTAGCAGCTGCGAACAACATCAACGACATCGAAGCGCTTAATGACGCGGACATGAATGGCGTTAAAGTTAGCGAAGCGCGTGACGCACTTGTTGCTAAAATCGGCGAAAACATCTCTCCTCGTCGCGTTATCAACGTTGAAGGCGATACACTAGGCGCTTATATACACGGCGGCCGTATTGGTGTGATTTCTATCCTAACTGGCGGTTCTGAAGAACTAGCGAAAGACGTTGCAATGCACGTTGCTGCTGCTAGCCCGCAGTTCGT
>Ga0115005_10001749_pt1 | contig 17393 bp, 15 predicted proteins | sample ArcOceMetagenome_FD_87163 | JGI IMG/M metagenome (GOLD analysis project Ga0115005, IMG submission 87163) | Marine eukaryotic phytoplankton communities from Arctic Ocean - Arctic Ocean - Greenland ARC118M Metagenome | ecosystem: Environmental > Aquatic > Marine > Oceanic | place: Arctic Ocean... | reverse complement strand
GCCGGTACTGTAATCTAATAAGTCCTGAATGAACAGATATCCTTGTTGACAGGCAGAGCTAAAAGAGTGTGAGGTACTGACTGTATTGTTGGTCTACAAAGAACAACATGGTAAAGTAGCTATATGTCTGGTACGAAAGAAACCAGCTGAGATGGGATTGTGATCACTACACACGTACACAAACTCAAATCGTAATTTCAAATGCTTAAAAATACTTCTTCTTACTCTGTAATTCTCTCAAAAATGACTAGAGACTCAATATGACGAGTCTGCGGAAATAAGTCGAAAGGTTGTACGCTGGTAATTTGATAGCCGGCAGCGACAATACCCTCTGCATCACGGGCCTGGGTTGCAGGGTCACAGGACATATACACACAGCGTTGTGGCCCAAACTTGTACAATTGCTTTAGAAATTCATCCGAACATCCTTTCCTGGGAGGATCGATCACTACAACAGTATTTTTTGTAGGAAAGTCCTTGACCAATGTGGAAGATAGGAATTCTTCACCCGAAGCTTTCTTCGTAACAACTTCCACAGGATCTTTGGACATAAAAATAGCTTCAGCACTTGCAGCAACAAATTTACAGTTTGAAATAGAGTTGAGTTCGGCATTGAACTGTGCTTCCTCCACAGCTTTCTTATTTAATTCAATTCCTACACAAACATCGAAAGCCTTCGACGCGGCGAGACAAAATAAACCACTTCCGCAGTAACAATCAATCAAATGCGTCATCTCCCCCCCAGACGCACTAGGTTGAATTGCAGCATCGACGACACCATCCACCATTATTGGTAACATACTTTTACAGTAAAACGGATGTAACGAAATGAGGTCAAAATGAAATTTCGCGAAAAAGTACATGTACGAGTACCGGGGAAAGAATAACTCACAATGGATTGTTCTGGAAAAAGTTTCCTGCGAGGAATCGGAATTCCAAATCCTTAACTTTTGTCTTTACGTATACATTTGAGTCCGTTTCCACAACTGCATGGTCTTCAGATGCCTCATCTCCATATTTCAAGGCATCCCTCAATAATAAAGTCGCTCCTTTCTTTGGCTTTTTTAGTCTGCCCTCTAGCGCTTCGGTGAATTTGTCCTGAACGAAGAAATGCATTGATGTAAGAACTGGAATCTAATTTGAAACAATTGAAAGTGTTGCGTAATTTATTAATACATGAGCTTACCTCTCTATACTGTGCCAGTTTTTCGTTTATTCTTTCTGTTGCAATATGGCAGTAAGGAACATCAATCAAGTTCCTGTTCGCCTTCTTCTTAAAACCAATAGCACGAATCTTCATGTCTCCGATATCGCTCTTAATCGGTCTATCATAGTGTGGAGTAATCTTACTCCTATATTTGTAAACTTCATCTGTTCCAACAGTTGGACGAGTTAAAGGAAAGGTAGTTGGATCGAGCTTTCCAATACGTTCCAATAACTCTTGCACCTGAGATGTTTTCCATTCTCTTTGTGTTTCAATATCTATATGCTGATACTGGCATCCACCACATTCTTCTGCTAAAGGACAGGGTGCTTTGACTCTATGCCGACTTTCATCCACAACTTCCAGCAGATCTGCATCCGAATAGGAGCCAAAGTTGCGATATACCTTACATCGCACCGTTTCTCCTGGAATAGTATTCGGTACAAATACCACCCATCCCTTCTTATCATTTTCAAAATTTTCTCTTTGGTCATCATCCGCGGGTACAGCAGATTCAGGAATAGTTGCTCTACAAACTCCTATACCCCTATTGCTAAGTGACTCGACTTTGAGAGTCAGCTCCTCGTGATATTGAAATGGGAAAGGTTTGAATTTTCGGGGAACAATAGGAACATCTTCACTAGCACTCTCCGTAGCGATCTTTGTTGATCTGATGGCAGAAGTTCGTATCATAATATTCATTGGAGTTGTTGCAGATGACAGGGAATTGATAGTAAATGTTTTCCCTTGTTGAAAAAGAAAGGCTGAAACCAACCTTCCTGACGAGAGTAAAGTCATGATCACCATTATCGTCAAATTTAAGATAGACATTTTCCGGAGTACACAGTACTACACGTATGAAGAATACAAAAATTACTGCTCAATCAGTACTTGATGAAAGGAGGAGAAGAAGTGATTTTCTGTTCCTGTTTCCCTCACAACTTTTTGTTTTGTTGTGTTGTCTCACTGTTGTCCCCAGAGTTTGATTTTTGATGTTGTTGTTGTTGATTGTTCTTTTGGAACTTGGAACGGATGGCGGTGTGTACTGTACGATTGTTGCGGGCGGGACGTTGTTTGTGCGTCATCTCCCTACACCGTAGGGATACGTGTAGTCTCATCAACTCGTGGCTACCACTGTATGATAGTGAGATCATTTTTTGTTTCATAAATGCATCCATCTGCTATTTCTTATAACCTAATTTAATTCTTGTGCACATTAACATGCGGAGTAAATAACGAAACATTTCGACAAAATGTGTGTGCGTGTACAAAAAAACAATTATTAGACTTGTTCAAACCCGATGTTTTCCAACATCTTGATCTGATCTGCTTTCAATCGACTTCCTTGCTCCATAAGATGTTTTTGAAACTCCATCTTTTGACAATTTACCCAACGGTATAGTTTCGGAGCCTTTTCATACACTCGGGGAACCTGAAGGTTTCCATGTTCGTGAAAAAATAGTATCAATTCATTGAATCTGGTTTGCCAGTCTTCCTTTGTTTTCCATGGGAATCCTATGCTGTTTAGCAATTGTATGCGTTCATCCGTCATCTGTGATGCTTTGTTTTCTTGTTTGAAGCGAAAATGAGATCTTTGGGTAGAGATCCATGGGCGGAGTTGTTTGTTTGGAAATTCTATTCACGCAGTGGCGTTCATGGAACAACAAAACCATCGTATTAGGCAAGGATAATGGACGATGATGAGCGACAAAACACAAATAATCTTAGACGTACCAGTTGGAACCAAAAAGTGACCATGTTCAGCATGAAATTGCTTCAATTCTTCAAACTTTTCATTCCACGTATTGACTTCCCAAACGAATCCAATACTATTCAACATGGCCATGCGCTCATCTGTCATGTGAGAATACTTGCCCTTTTGCTTGAGTCGATATTGCTTCCTTTGCGTCCCAACCCATACACCTAGAACAGGAAAGGAGGTGGGGACTTGTGTGTTTCCATTTTTTTCTCGGTAGTCAACTAGTTCTCGATAGCGAGCTGTCCAGATTGCATCATATTGATTCCTTGAATGTGAAAATGCCGAGAATATATGTGAGACACAATGAAATGCTGTAAAAGAAAGGCCATGTCTACGTTCGATCTTACCAAATGAATCCAAGTTTGTCAAGCGCCTTGTGACGCCACTCGCTAATACTCTTCTTTGGCGCCTTCCGCATGGCACACACCCATTCAGGAAGAGTTTTGTCATTCGAAGCTTTTTCATCCCCACTATCGCTTCCTTTCTCGCCTTCATCATTCCGCGAAGCAGCAGAAGCTTCACCGAGACTCTCAGCCTGACCAGTATCTGCTTGAACCCCCCCATCTGGCGTGGTAGCAATGTCACTTGAAATTTCATTCACAATATCTGCGGCGGCAGCAGCTGCAGCATCGGCATATAAGCTAGCCCCCTCAGCCACAGCTGGTGCATCCGCACCAGCACCAGCATCTGCCCTCATCCCCTCCGCCGCCTCGATGACAATTCCAACATCTTCTGGATTGACTGTTGTTGTACTCGTAGTCGTACCCGCCATAGTCTCAACATCCCCAGCTTCAGCGCTCACCTTCCCACCACCCTTCTCCGAAGGAACATTCTTGGCAAAAAGTATCTCCCCATTCTCTTGCTTATAATCATTCAACTGCTTATAAAAAGAATTCCACTCATCCTCCTCATTATCTTTCAACTCCTTATCCAGAACGGCATCACAAGCTACATTCACTTGCACGGTAGCCTGTTTCTGCCTTTCCAAAGCTTGCTGATGAGCCTGCATGGCATTTTCGAGAAGATCCTGCGCATCGCATAGTTTTTCATTGGCAGTATGGAGCGCGCGGATGGATTTGTTGTAGGTGCCATGGGCAATGGTTAAGGCAGCTGTGGAGTGTATTTTTTGTTTTTTGGAGAGTGGGGCGTTGTTGGCGTCTTGGTTGGAGTCTTGATCGTATGAATGGTTCTGATTGGCATTTACGAGTAGTAGTTGTGCAGTGTTTCTGTTTGCTGGATTTGTATTTGCATTGGCATCTACGTCAACGTCCATTTTATATTCCATCTTTAGATTCCCCCCTACGCCAACACCGATACCAATACTATCAGCATGAATCCCAAGGGAAGGATCCCCCTTGACCAGCGCCTTCAAACTAGCCTCCCTCTTTCTTTTTTTTCTCTCTTCGGCAGGAAACCACACAAATCCCAAGGCCTCTAAAGCCTTCATTCTCTCCTTGGTAAGCGGGACAGTCTCGCCTTTGCGATACATGCGATAATAGCGTCGTTGGGTGCGGCACCATTCGCCGAGTTGTCCTGATTTTCGAGGGACGGAGACTGTTCCGTGTACTTCCTTGTATCGTTTGAGTTCTTGCAGGTGTTTGTACCATATACCGTCCATTCTGGCTTGTTGCTTGCGGGACGATTTGGGGACAGAGGCTGTATCTGTATCTGTAACGGTACCGGTAGCTGCTGTGGTATTAGCATCGGTATCGGTATCGGTGGGAGCTAAGGGTGGTTTGACAGGTGTTACGGTTGGCTGAAGTGGCAGTGGCGGCATGGTGATCATTACAGGCATCTGCACTGGGACACTCACTGCGGCTAGATTGTGAAGTGTACCTGGGTCTTGCACAGTCGCAGGTGAGGGTACACTTACAGGCACTTGTACCTGTATCGGCAAAGGCAGCGACAGTGATACCAATGCGGCAGTACCTGTACCTGCAGCAGTGAGGCCATTATCATTGTGTTCAACAGAACTCGTATCCATAGTGACAGTTACAGTTGCAGTTGCATTGACAATATCGTCAGCATTACTACTAGCATCAACGTTGTTGATGTCTTGCTCACCCGCTGATGCTGCTAATGCTGCTAATGCTGAATGGCTTTCCATTGTTGTCGATGTCGATGTCGATGTAGATGTCGCTGCTGTCAGTGCTGCTGGCCCTGTTGCGAGCGGAGGCAGTGTGGGAATTTGATTGTCGGATGGATCCATTTCGCTCTTTGATATTAGGGGTACCCGCTGGAACTTTGACTTCGGATGTGTGAATTGAATTTTGTGGGCAGTTGGAGTTTGATCCCGGGATGAATTTTCAATGATTACGTGTAGGGGGGAAAGGCGGGGCGGGGGGGGGGGGCAAAAATTCCCATATCTTCTTCAGGCCGAACGTACGAACTGGTCATAATTTGATCGGAACGCGGAACAGGGGAAAGATGAAAGAACCAAAGACATGAAGGTTGAAGCAATTTGAAGTTAGTTGAACAAGGCTTTAAAACACTATCAATGCTCAGAACTGCCGCTACTACGTGTAGACAAAATAATGGAATCAAGATTCTCTTCGCCATAAGCTGCCTGAGATCGCGAGCTATAGCTACCAGCACCACTCAATTCGGCCCAGCACTCCTTCAGAGTTGTCTCGTCAATCGTCCTCCTCCTATCTTAAAAAATAGTATCACGAGAAACATGAGCACTTCTCCCAATACCGATGCTTATGATAACTTAGCAGACGCAACATCAGTACGTGTAGCAGCACTCGAATTATCCAAACATGAATCCGGTGCGAAAATAGACAGACTATATTCCCAAACCAAGACACTCCAAAATCTTTCCCTGGAAGATCGTCTTCAATTGGTAAATGAAATCATGGAACGGTTGCCAAGTCTTGGAAAGGGGCAATGGGTTGAGTACGATTTGGCAGTAGCGAAACTAGCTCCAGGGGTACCTCCAAATACATTCATGGATAGCGGTAGCAGCAGTCCTGATAAATCTCGTGCTGTGCTGCCAAGTCACGTGAAGAAATCTGGCGCCTTGAACAGAATGATCACTGGCTTTCTTATCTCCACAGCTCTGAGAAGTATCAAGAAACATCTAGAGTATCAAATTGCAATTGGCAAAGCAGGTTCGGAGAAAGTACGCATACGTCCACCTCCTTTATTGAGAAAAGTCAGGAATGAGAATATTGGAGGGAGAGATATGAAGATTCATGGGCCGATTGAAGCCTTTCCCCTTTTCCATAAATTCGAGGTTTGGGCTTGCGCGGATGCTTCCGAGTCAAATAATGCAATCGACGGCGACGAGGATGGCGACGATGGCGATAACGGTATCACTGTCGTTCTAGGAGCCGGAAATCAATCCCTCATTACATTTTGGGACGCCATTGAAATTCTATTCACCCCACCATACCGACCCGTCCTGCTCAAGCACCATCCCCTCCGTTCGCATTTATTCCCAGTATTCTCGGAACTATTCGCCCCCCTCATAGAGCGGGGATTCGTCCACCAAGTCGTTGACGATGGCATTCCAGAGACGACGGCCATCCTCCGCAATCCCAAAGTGAAACACGTGAAAATGACGGGTGGCCTAGCTGGCGCGCTCCAAATTGAGAAAAATCTTGCCGAGTCTCGTCCGCACTTGTCCAAAAAGGAAATTGAGGATATGTTCACGACCGAATTGGGCTGCGTGACGCCTTGGATCTTTGCTCCGGGGCACTATACGAAATGGGAGCTTCGCAATGCCGCCAAGCACATTGCCATTTCCAAGAAATATTATGCTGGCTGTAACTGTGTGAACGCTCAGGCGGTCATTTTGCCCAGTGGATGGAAGCAAAAAGATGAGTTTAAAGATATTCTGCTCGAGATATTTGGCAAGACTACTACTGATCCATTGTATTACCCGGGTTCCGTTGAAAAGGTGCGAGCTATTGTGAGTCATTACGGTGGTGCTGAAAGCGACCGCGTTAGGCAAATTCCTGGCCCGAATGTGGATCGTGTTCTTGATGAAGACGATGCAGACTTTGAGCAGCCATATATTATCGACTGCGGTACATTTGGTGAAGATGATTATGACAATCATGCCCTTCTTAATGAGGCGTTTGGCCCACTACTGGCCATTGTAGAGTTACCTGCTGGTAACTACGGTGATAGTCGATATCTCCTTGATCATGCTGTGCCGTTTGTGAACAACAAGGACAATATTTTTGGGAGCCTGAGCTGTTCTCTCATTTACCCCAAGAAACAAAAGACAGATATTGTGATCAGGGAGGCTACAGGAGCATTGAACTATGGTTGCGTTGCTCATAACACTTGGTCAGCTTACGCTTACTTTTCAATGGGCCACGGAGGTCTGTGGGGTGGAAGCAAATTTGAACCAAACGGTCAGTCGGGGAGAGGTTTCTGCGGGAATCTTCTTCACATTGAAAACGTGGAAAAAATGGTTGTCTACAGCAGATCACTCGCTTTTCCAATACCCGTCCAAAAGGATTTCTTACCACCATCATTTCTGTTAAACTCGGCGACAGCTGTATTCTTGGCAAAATCTTCGTGGCATTTTATTGGGAATGCTCTGAAGCCCGTGTTTAGACCCTTTACTTCCTGTAAGAAATAATTGTAATCTAAGTTTCTTTTACATCTTATTTTAAGCTTTGAGAGTTGCTGATGGAGAAGAGTTCATTTCCAATGATTCAATTTGCGATTTCATCTCCATTTGTAATGCTTGAAGTTGAATATTGTAGTCCAAATCGGTGCGCAACTGGACGTTCGACCCACCATCCAGCCAGTACGAAATGAGAATTTCGAATTGATTCGTACAACTTATTCATTCACCAGAAACAACAACACAAACGAAGTCCTCTTCTCGAAATACAATCATCAACCTCATCAAATCAATCAATTGGCCATGAGAGTTTTAGATTTGCATGGATTTCAAGAGGCACGCTGATCACTCTAGTTTGTAGCCACCGGCATCTTGATTCCATTAGAGTAAACTTTAATCTGCAGGGATATACGAGTATGGGAAAGAAATGAATCGACAGTCACTGCAGTGCCAATCACTATCGCCGTGATGACTAGCACTGTGGCATGCGGGGAATTGCATGTCCCTAGAGATTATATATTTAAACTTACACGTAGTACACGTACGCGTAGTGTTAGACCCTTTTGCACACAAACATTCTGAATACTCCTGCAGCAAATTCTTCCTCCGAAATCAAATCAAGCCCGGGGGTGTTTTGGATAAAGGATCTCGCATTTTGATTGGACACACAACCCTTCCCTCCCATTTTAGCAGCCGCATCCGCCGTCAAATCCTGGTAGAAACCCAAGGCAGCATTAGAAGATCTCGTGTTCTCAATAAGAAGAATCTTTCCACTATCCTTCTTGACAACATTTTGCATCTGCTCCAAACATCGTTTGGCACCATCATTCCCCATGACACATAACGAAAACGTATCGACGACTGTATCAAAGTATCCTCCTGACCCGAACAATTGAACCAAATCTGCCGTAGCATCTGCCTTCACAAACTTTATCTCAACGTGAGACGGCACAGTGAGTGAATTCAACTTCTCCTTAGCTTCCGACATCATCCCATCACTGATGTCCACCAAAGTCAAGGAACTGACGCCGTCCGATGCATCCGGGGACGATGAAAATTTGTATTTCCCCAGGTTTAACCCAGTGCCAACGCCGATTTCCAACACTCTTCCTCTTGCACTCTGGAGAAGTTTCGCTCGGGCGTCTTCGATGCCCAAGGAGTTGGAGAGAGACCCACCATCCAGTGCATCGTAGTTTTTTGCATATGTATCGTAAGATGTTTCTGCCTCCGAGGATGTGATTGCGTCAGCTGGTGATGAAGTCCAAGGCTGGAATAATACTATTGTCGCTGCAGTGCCGAAGATCTTTCGTCTCGACAGTGATGGAGAAATCAAATGATCATGCGTGCACGTATGCTCTTCAATATTATCTATGTGTTTGGCAGATAACGAACGAAACGTTTCTTGATTGGTTTGAATTGGTGCTGTTGGTACATGCAGTACACGTAAATTTGTTTGTGAATCATATTTCACAAAGGACAAGAATGCAGCCGCGCCAAAGTTTGACCACATTTTTGTTCTGGGACAATTTCAACAGAGTGTCCAGTCGATTAATGAGTTTGAGGTGCGCTTGAAGCTGGCTGAAGGGTACATATTGCTAGCTGTGAAGTGGAAAAGGATTTGAGAATTCAACTGACAATATTGGATAATTATCCAATTACGTCCGTCCATCGGTCCGGCAAAGGGCTTTTTTAAGTGATCAAATCTAAATAGTTTGAAAGAAAATGTCACTACACATATGTACCGTTATTGACAGGATGATATATATATATTGATTGAATTCGATTCCACTCACAAAACTCAAGCTAAAGAGCACCCCTCGTTCGTCTCCTACGAGAGTACTGTACCACCAAGGTACCACTTTAGAGAGTATAACCAGTTGGTAATCAATAAAGGGGTCGGAATCATCCTATCTTTTATTGTTCCAAGTGAGCTCATGAAGTCTCACAGTACGCCTTGTCGACGTGACCAGACGAAAATAAAGAATGGGATTTATCAACCCTTGATGCCGAATAGAATAAGACAATGCCTTATCCTCCTATGCTTGGCCTTCTTGACCACCAACTTGCAAGTAGCGGCTGCTTTATCAACGCCCAGACCAGCAATATCTGAAATATTTTCCCTTCATAAAGTCCATTTACGAGGAAACAATCCCTCATCACCGTGGTGCTATGCTGCCACGATAGATCCAACCAGGGAAGCGCCGGGCGTAAAATATAACTTTCTAGCCACACAAGTCTGGCCTTCAGCCCGGACGGCCTCTTTCTTATTGGAACGCAATGCGGATGCTATACGTGATTGGAAAGTGTGCGAGTTGGGATGCGGTCCAGCCCTGCCCTCACTGGTGATGGCCGACCTTGGCTTGCCCCAGGTCATTGCTACTGATTTGGATCAGGTGGCACTAGACATGGTGCAGGAGGCTGCGAGAGAACAAGCTTTTGAAAATTTGATTACGAAATGTGTGGATTTGACAGGCGAAGAACAAGAAGATGGTTACAGCGCGGCAATCATTGAAGAGATTGGTGCGGATCTTTATATCATGTCGGATGTATTTGAGAATGCTAGTGTGGCTAGAGGGGCGGCGGGGATCACCATGAAGGCACTTCAGTCTGGAGCAAAGGTTTGGACGTTCGCTCAATCGGACAGGGCCCAGAGGGAAATATTCTTGCAAGAGCTTAAAGAACTTGGAGCTGATGAATACGTTGATGTCATGGAGTGGCGAAATAGCGACGATTTCAAAGTTGAACAATTTTGCAATCATCCATTGATGCTTTTTGATCTAGACGAAATCACCGTGAACTACGGCTAGCCAGAAAGGAATAAGTTATAACGTTGAAAGATATTATGTGTGTATGACAGTTCCCCAAGAAACAACAACTTTGACGATGTTTAGCTGAACCTCACTCGCTGTGACAATATAACTGTAACGTACACTGCCGTAGCTCCTTCTTCATTTATTGTAGCTTAGTCTTAAGACGGTGTTACCAGATAGACTCTCAGGATTAACCCCCATTGTTTCTTGCAGTCACTGCTAATCATAATAGTAGTTCCATGGCCTAGGAGCCAGCACTCTCACTCGCCCCTGCTTAGTCCCATACACAAAACCGACACCACTGTGAGGATGGAACCTAGCAATATTCACATCATCATTTTTGCTCAACATGGAAGCTACCTGAGTCATCCCTCCTTTGACCCTGTACAGAGAATTGACAGGATGGTACGGCAAGCTTTGACCCTGTTCCCTCACACCATACCCCAAAAGACAGTATTCAGCAGACGGAGAAAACTTGACACATGTGACACTGCTTGCCCTTGACTGTAAAGGCGTGGCTTCCAAGACTTTTCCTAGGGTGCTTTCACCCAATGCGTTGATCTTGTCATCAAGGCTGACGACAACAACGTGAGGTACGTACCGCCCTCCGGTAGGTTGACGCCTGGTTGATTTCAAGGGTGGAAGGGAATCGCTGCCCGTATTCCGACCATGTCCTCTCCCACCATCAATTTTTGATACAAACTTCCGACCAGGAGGAGACGGGGGAGAGGTAGGATCAGGCCGAGAAGGATTCGGAGGCGTCTGACAATCTCCAATGAGAGGCAGCGTTTCATGGCGTGGAGGTGAGTTGCAGGAATAGTTGGGTGGTTGAGCCTCGTTCTCATTGTCATTTAAATGATTGTCATCTACACCCATATCTTTACGTTTTTTCCTTTCTCGTTTCTTCGGTGGACTGCTCTTAGGAGAAGTATTGTTGAAGCTACGTTCCATCAGAGCAATCTTTTCATTTTCTTCTCTCTCAATCAATTCTGCAGCGCTGTTGACACCAAATGGCAACCAAAGGTCGGCACACCCGCATAGTTTTTTCCCATCTTCTGATATATCAAATCCACCATCATTATAAAGCAAAGCTCGGGGTAAGAAAGTACGATAATTCTTCAAGACTTCCACGGATGGTCTCGGCCTTCGATCTTCAGGGTCAATACTCTGAAAATAATTGAATTCCGTTGGACTCATCAGCGCCACATCCAGATCAAAATCTAGCAGTAAGAGAGAATAACTAGTTTCGTTGTTTTGCGATTCGTTCGTGCTTGGATTGACACCCCCAATAATGATGGTGTCACCCCCCGGTGGAAAATGCACACATCGCAAGTTATTGGCGTACCGTATTTGATGCAGCACGGTCTGAGCCCCATTTTGCGCAGTATTTGATTCAGCTTCCGTGCTCGCAGCACCAGAACGGCTGTCATCACTGGCAATAACTCGATTCGACGTTTTGGGCTTTGTTTCATTGTCATATACCCAAAGATGCAACGTATGCCCACAGGCAATTGCTAGGATATTTCCAGTCGGATGGAAACTAAGTGATATAATCGAATTCCGTAAACTAATCATTTTCAAACATACACCCTTCCTCTCATGATAATTGTATTTGGTATCTGATTCATCATCCTCTTGGGTATTTTGATTCTTCCCGTTAGTGTTGATGAGATGGTTCCAATCCCAAATGCGCACTTGATGGCCCAAACATCCACTCGCAACAATATTCGATTTGGTTGGATGATACTTGACAGTCCAGGGTGTACGGGGATGCCCCTCTAAACTCCGAATCAAAGCTCCAGAATGACAACATGATATTTTGACTGTATGATCACCATGTGTGGATGCAACTGTGCGACCATCTGGCGAGAATGATATGGATATTGTCGAGACTGCAAATTCTGTGTCATCGGCATTTTCACGTCTGCGGAATGTTTCATGACGCGAATCGGGTGGTGTGGGCGGTTTGATGGTGTCCAAGCTAAGGTAATCGGAATTGAATTTATTGACTGAGCATTGTTCTGCAAAATTATTGATTTCTGTCGTAATATTTGTTGGAAATGCGTTCATCTTGAGCCGCATACTGGAGACTTGGGTGCTGTTATTGTTAGCATTTTCGTTGACTTCGCAAAAGGGATTTCGATGACAAGGTGAAGTGGGAGCTGGAGCTGGAGGTGCTTGTCCATTCATGTTGTTATCTAACATCCCGGAAAGAGGTGCCTCCACCCCATTGCCATTGCGCATTGGTCCATTTTCGTTCGATGAAGAATCATCTCCCAATATTTCCGACAGCGAATCCGTGTCGTCATTATCCTTTTCGCCGTTAGTCCCAGTTTGGGTGGGGAGAATCACCGACGAGGGCGAAGCCTGTGCCAATGCCCCTGAATTATGTCTGTCTACTGATTTCTTGACCCCGCCTACTTTCTGAGGACCGTGTATGGACCTATCGTACAAGATATGAGCAATGGATCGGCCTCGGCTCTGTCTAGCGGATGGCAGCACTCGCCGGAAGATGCTGATATCATTCTCGTCCATATTTACGCTCGGGTCATCCGGTTCTTGTGCCATTTTTGTATGTTTATATGTATCTAAAGGAATATGTCAATGGATGAGGTCGGAATTGTTGGTCCTCGTGGTTAAATGAATAGAGTGAAGCGTGCGAGATTTTATGTACCGGTATAGCTAGCTCTGTTGTGGCACAGTATGAAAAAAATGCTGCAGATTGAATATACGGTAGACAGGCGGGAAATTCAGTTGTGGCGTACCAGGAGTACAGGGAAAATCTAAGAAACCAGTTTACTGCCAAATTCCAAAGGGAGCCGATGACACCTCTGGAGCAGTAACAGAATTCCGAGAAGTACAATAGAAGTCGAGACAGGTGTCTACCGTACCGAAGGTTCCTGTTGCTCGTTTTGTTTGGTTGTGTCTTGTGTGTCCAAAAGGAGGTTGTGTCGTGTATGAGGGGAGGAGGATGAAAGAAAAAAAAACGGTGGAAAAAATTTAGCCATATTTTATCGTTGGTCGGTTGTCGCAACCCGCCACCAATCATTCGATCAGTTCCTGCTAGTTTCTGGTGGCTAGTTGGAAGCAAGGACTCTGAGGCGTTTGTGCAACAGAGTATGCTCCAAAATACCTATCTCTAGGTCAAAGTTACGAATTTCAGCCTTGATATCCTGCAATGTAGTTTTGATATTAACCAATTGGCTCGTATCCGTAATACTGCTCCCCTTCTCGTCCACCTTAGCCTTTACTTCCACAAGGCGATTTGTCACTGCAAGTAGGTCCTTCCTTGAATCGTCTAAGTCTGCGCTGTATTGTCGACGATTATTTTCCAACCTCTTGATCTTTGTCGAAATATCCTCGTGCTCACTTCCAATCTGGCGGAACTTGTCATGTATAGCGCTCTCTTTGGTTTCCATTCGCCTCAATGTTCCACTGGATTCCTTGCAAAGACGTTCAAATGCAGATTTACTGGCTGTAAATTCGTTTCCAAAATTTTCTCTCTCGACATAGACGCTTTCGACTTGGTTCCTCCAGTTATCGTGCTTATTTTCGAATTTAATATCGAGCAATGGGCCGACGCGTTCCAGTTCTCGTTTCCATTCGATTGGGTCTATTTGGGATTGAATCTTTGTATTTGTATGACCCTTGGTTGAATTATCACGATCATATTCACCATCTAGCTTCGAATCATTGTCATTTCCATCATCAAAGTAACTCATGTCGATTGTTTCGGTAGCCAACGCATCGTTATCGTTATCATCCTCGTCGTATCCACCACCATTGAAGGATGTATCATCTATTACAGCCTCCTCGTCACCGCCCTCCTGGTTAGTGCGTTCATCTACATACATTGGCTTTTGGAAAACGAAACCCGACGATTGCAATGCCTTGGATGTAAGAAAGTCGAGGATGGAGCAAACAATTTCTCCAAAGGGTTGCTTCAATTTAGCAATTGGAAAATCCATGCTGAAATTTAAACTTCGGAGCGAAAGCATGAGCTTTTGGGCGATGAAATTTGGATCTTCATATTCCTCAACATCAAAGGAAGTGATGGATTCATCTTTGAGACGTAGGGTTGAGATGAGCCACTTGACGAGTTCAATGTACAGGTTGAATTGAAATGCAGTGTTACTTGAGGGTAGAATAAATTCATCAATGCTGATTCTTTTCGAAATGTGTGATTTGTACTTTAGGCACCTTAAACGTTCGAGGGTATTTTCCATGGATCGAATGGTTACCGACGTGACTGCAATTTCCTTTGTCTTTGTCATGATCAATGTTTTACTCTGATAGTGCGTGTAGACTCTTTTTTATGATTTTATAAAATTGTTGATTTCAAGTTTATAAAAACAAAAAGATTGTTTTGAATTTCAATTTGGTTCTAAAACATCTACAGTTTCGACCCCATCATTCGGTAGACTCCTAATAACTAGTTACACGTAGGCCTAAACTAAACTCACAGATTGGTCTATTGAAACTGTGGTCGCGCACGGGGTCTACCAAAGAAGGAGGAAGGCGTTTTCATCCTCAGAGATGGATTTGGGGAGTTGCTATTGGAATGTTGGTCGGTAGGCCTTGGTGCAGGAGATCGGAAGAAGGATGGTAAATACGATAGTGATGGAGCCATCCTATGATTGTAACCACCGTTGTACAAGGAATACCTATGCAGAGAATTTTCGTTTGGAGGTAGGATGGAATGGAATTTATCAACGTCCACGTATATCTTTCCATTCTGCTGCGACATACAAGGCTCAAACCTCCCACCAAACACAATGTCACCAAGTTTGTATGATTGCAATGCTTGGAATGTACCGCTGACCATTGCTGTTGACGCACGAGAATGTAAGATTCAGAGTCGTCAATTTTATACATTCACAAAGGAAAAATCCCAGACCAAACTTACGTTCAATCGCCTCAATTACAACCATAATTTCCTTATCTTTCAGCTGCTCCCTAATATCATCTTCAGTAAGAATAAATGGTTTGAATATCTTTGGTTTGATGAGCGTTGGATCACGATGAGAACCCTCTACTGGAAAGTCACCATCATTGTCTTCACATAATCGCAGATAATTGACATGCTTCTTCAAGGATGTAGTCGTCCCAAATGTCTCTCCGCATACGGGGCACATGACACCATCTCTATTTCCGCAAATTTGATCAGCTTCTCTCAGAGGCAATCCCCCATTACCCGATTTTTGATACTTTCTCCTCATCTTGAGCGGCGCCAATGGCGAAAATGCATCAACGTGATGCGTCACATTAGCAGGAATACTCGTATACAGTTGTGAGCCCAATTCATCATCCGGTTGTAGAATACGCATATGATGAAGCAAATGTGGCTGAACCAAATCCCTCGTCTGTCTCTCATAATCTCTCCAACTGACACAATACATTCTAACATGTGCTTCTACGAGTGGTTTAGCGGCATCATAGTCATAAATTCTAACATGCATCATCCACTTTCCATCGCGGATCTCTATAATAGCTTTATCACTGAATAATACCTGGGCACCTCGTGCTTCGCATCTGGCAAGACGTGCAAAGATAAAGGCAAATAGAAACGCATTGAAACACATACTCCTATGTGTGCATAGTTTGGCAAAACGTAAACGTACGTGCAGTGAAAATTGATGAGACTATAATTCATCCAAAGGAAAAAATGCTACCCATCAATCACAAATGACTCACCATGTCATTTGTGCGTAAATAGCAATCTGCAACCCAAAACACTGTGGCTCAAAAAAACCATTGGTACCATTCGGAAGTCCGTAACCAACAGTAGTACAAGTCTCAAGTGAAAATGCAAACGCAGGCGCAAATTTAATAGGAGCACCAGCTGGTCCAAGACCGCACTCTGTATGGGGGTCATCCCGGTCAATCCTTTGATAAATAAAGGCAAAAATCACAATGATAAACGTCCACAAACACAACAGAGCAGGCAAAGACTGATACGTCGGCTGCCTCAGAAAGATATGGAACCAATCCTGCGATAATATTCTTAAGATTCTCTGCATCCTCATCGATTTGAAAATAGTTTTGTTGACTACGGCGATTTCCTGACGAGACTGTTTAAACGGTAGGTTACGATGGACCAATCGGGGTATGTTCCGAATCTCATCGTCGGAGAACGTGTTTCTGCGACGGCGACGGAGACCATTCACTTCTTCGACGGAGTATTCGGTGGATGTGTTTGTGTTGGCGCGTCTGAGAGGTTCATAGTCAGAGTCTTGGCTTAATGCCTCCTGGAGAGATTTTTTTGTCATCAGAGATACCTTCTGTCGCTTCACAGTCTCAGTCTCCACCCGAGCCTTGTGCCCATGTGTCTGATCCAAGGGATCTTCGGGGGATAACAGATTTGAAGAATCTGGGCTTCTGAGGAGCGGACGTGTGGACTCAGTAGGATTACCAGTACCATCATGATCAGGGACATCGATAGGACTATCAATAGCATTTTCCACACTCGGATTGGCTGGTCGAGGATCAGGAAGTATCTTGGGAGATGCAGGAGTTGGCCCCGAAGCCTTGAGAGGTACCTTCTGTCGCTTCACAGTCTCAGAATCCATCGGGGAACTCAACTGGTAATTACAATTATTCTCAATAACTATCGGTGTTACTTCAGGTATCAGGTCCTGAACAACTTTCTCCAGGTATGTATGTACGGTATGATACAGTCGTGTGACTCCGAAGCTTTCCCAACGATTGATTTCTTCTTTCACAAAAAAATAATGTCAGAAACCTCTTGATTTTTCGATTTTAGTTTGGCGTCGAAGATGTTATTGTTGGGGTAGAAAAGTGGATCTCAGGGGTTGAAGTTACGGAGAGATAGATGATATGATGGGACCGTTTGGATTGAATGTTGGCGCGGCACGACGGTTCAAAAGGTGCAATCGTGCTATGCTCACCTTCTTTATATAACCCCCCGACATTAATCCCGTGAAACTCACCACACAAAATTATACTAAATCACCTATTATCTTTCATCCAACCATACTCAACAAATAAAACCGATAAGAAAAATGTAAGCGAGGT
>Ga0115005_10001747_pt1 | contig 17398 bp, 16 predicted proteins | sample ArcOceMetagenome_FD_87163 | JGI IMG/M metagenome (GOLD analysis project Ga0115005, IMG submission 87163) | Marine eukaryotic phytoplankton communities from Arctic Ocean - Arctic Ocean - Greenland ARC118M Metagenome | ecosystem: Environmental > Aquatic > Marine > Oceanic | place: Arctic Ocean... | reverse complement strand
TTACCTCACGGGCAGCTACCGTTACCTCAAGCGCTACCGTTACTCAAGGGCGCTATGATATGGATATGTATGTATGTATGTATGAATACCGTCGTTGCCTCAAGCGAGCAAGGGCTCAAATTCGTTGGCACTGTCGACGCGACAACATGATTTAAAAATGACACTAGTACAGACTTCGTATGATACGTTGTTGATGACATTGACGCTTGAATGATACATCGAGTACATACCGATAATTCATAGGTTTATGGATGAATATTCTAACTCTATATAGTCTCTGTGCAACTTGCCTCGTTTTACAATTTGATGGGTCGCTCAGAAGACCAGCTGACCCCCACAAAGAGATCATACCAACATCTCTTTCATCGAAACTTTCACCTTTTGCGGTGTGCTCATTTGCACTTCTACAGGATGACAGCAACAGCGAAACGGGGAAAATCATCGCTTTGGGGAGTAAAGAAATACCAAATTATGGTACCACTAGTGCTGATGTGGAATACGAAGGACTAATTCTTGGGTTAAAGAGCTTACTTCATGTCTATGAACATTGCGAGGAATACGAATATGTACCATTGAGAAGTCCACTACTTGTTCGAGGCGATTGTAAGACTGTCATTGATCAAATGAATGGAGTTTCTCTATCGCGGAAGCAGAGATCTTACTACAATGAAGCCACTTTGATCAGAGAGCAGCTGGAGCAAAATCATGATGTACACATACATTTCGAACACGTCACTCGGGATCATAATGAACTGTGTGATGGTATGTGCAAAGTAATAATGCAGCGCTTGCAGGAAAATGTTGTATCAACATTCTTGAGCTCATTGAAAAGCTTGGAGGAGAATTTTGTGGAGATTCCATTGCCAAGAAATAGGAAGAAGCGACTCAAGTTTGAGAAGACACCATTTTTGGAAGCTTTGAATGTGATTTCTAATTGGAATGGTTACGTGCCCCTATCTCTTCGCCCGTATCTTTTATGCGAAATGTATTATGCGGCCGATCGGTCTAAGGACTTTGTTGCAATGCGATTGGTCGGCGATGTGATGAGAAATGAGGCCAAGCAGTGGAAAAAACAAAACATATCGATAGATGTCAGTACCCTACACGAAATAGAGTTGGTGGGTTGGCATCTTACGTACAAAAGTCTGAAAAGCATGGGTTTAGAAAAAGAAGCTGAATCAATTGTACTTCAGAACAATCAAGTTCGGCACATGGAAGAAGAAGTGGTGCACATATTACAGGAGCAGATGCCCTGGTTAAAACCAGCAGCCGACTGCGTCAAGAGTCCATGGGAAAATGTGGCAGCACGAAATGTTGATGATCAGAAAAAGTTGAATCAATGGCACGAAGATGTTGTGATAAACGCCAAATTCTCTTCAGAAGAACCTTGGGTCATATTCAAGTGAGATGCACGTTCACATTAACTTTTTAAGACATGTTTGTTGGATCAAATCTTGCATCCATTTTGAATTTACTTCAGCGTAGATATTAAATACTGGATATAATAAATCTCCCCATTTTGAATTTTGAAGTTTTGAATCTTTCTTCTATTTTGAATTTACTTTTGCGTAGCGTACTTGGTATAATAGTCTCCCCATTTCCTATTAAATCAGAAAGCCACAAACAAATTAATCTTCAGTAGCAGCCTCAAATTGAGTGGCCAGCGAATTCGCAGCCTTGTACCAAGTGAAAATAATTCCAATCAAAATTACAGCCAAATATGGGGTTGCAGCTGCGAGACTTCCAACTCCAAAAATAAGAAGCTGCTGAATCAAAGATCCACCCGACTTTCCAAGAGGATTACCAATTACATCAACTGCGGCCTTACCCTTTGTCTTGGACTCCTGGTCAAGTGGAATGTAAGCCATCTCCTTACATGGGTCGAACAAGGAATACTTGCTACTCTTGGAGAGAATGTTTTGGGCTGCTCCTACAAGTACAGACAACATTAAAGGTGTTGTTCCTAATGCGGCTGCAACTGGAGCAAAAGTAGGGCCAAACAATTGAAGACCGAAAAAGGCAGCTCCCGTTACTCCAATCATCTGCGACGTCGAAGTATCAGGTTAACATAAAATAAGAACAATATTTTGAACTGAAATAAATGAAGTCATGGTACTTACGGTTGGTGTGACAAGTGCAGCCTTCCTCCATCCAAATTTCTGAAAGATGGTTCTTCCTATAAGCATCATGAACAAAGTGACAGTACCAGTTGCCGATGAAAAATTACCCATGAACATACTGTAATCGTTAGGATTGGGGAAAGCAGCCTTCAATTTAGCCTTCCAAGAAACTTCAACAATGTTGATGCACATTCCGTAACTGATAACCAAAAGTGCAAGATCCCTAATGTAAGGGGAACTCATTAGGAACTGAGCGGACTCCTTCAATGTCATCTTAATTTTCTTCTTCTTCTTTTTCAAAGCTTGCTTCTCCAGATCAACGCACGCAGGATCGGTCATAACATTCTTTTGCATGTGATTGAATAATCCAAGCATACATCCACCTCCAGCAACAACTGCTCCCATCAAATACTTCAACGACATTCCCCAAGCATCAACTCCAGGAGCAAGGCTTGCTCTTAACGTGCTAACCCACTTGACATATTGTCCGGAGAAAATCAATGCAACGTTTGCTCCCATACCGAAAAGAGGATCTAGTAGCATACGAAAATGAATTAGCAAACTGAAAACCCCATGCAGGAGAACAAAAATGAATTGCAAAATAAATCGTTCCTACTCACAATATTTCTTTGCCTCGTCAATAGTGGTAACCTCATTTGCGAAAGACCAAAACAATAAACTGGCAACAACTGACCCCCACATCTCAGCAAATACGTAGAAAATTGCGTAACTCCAATTACGAACAATTGACAATGGAGCCGAAAAACCAGCAGGAAGTGCGGCTGCAATTTTGTCTACAAATGCATGAGGATGGAGAACACCAACATTAGGGTAGATAGCCAATGCAAAAGCAGCGAAAAAGACAAGGAATGGAATAGTACAAAGGTAGAATACATCCTTCTGATCGAATCTATCGCAAAGCTTTGAGTAGATGGCAGTGAAACCCTGATCACGTTAAAGTGCACATAAAGATGATTGTGAGTTGATTTTAGAACATCGTAGATTAGAATGAGAATAGCACTGTGACAACTTACAATAGCAGCTGGAAGATTGACATACGTCTTGATGAAAGGAATGACCTCAGCTCCACTTTTGGGCGCAGTGACCATAAGCACATCCTTTGTATCACGCAGAATAGTGTAGTTGAAAAGGATACAAAAAAACATCAAAGCCAGAGGGATGAGCTTCTTGCGCTCATTGGCTGGTGGAATGACAGACTTGATCTGAGAGGCAGAAATACAAAAGATTATGATGAGATTCATTCAATAAACATTTCACAAAATCATATTGAAAAATATCAATAAGAGAGACTTGTGCCGACGTACCTTTTGCACAATATTCATATTTTCAGGTTCAGGTGCTGCAGCATCAGACATAAATATGGCAGTATTCGCATTTTTCATTTGCCTTGAGTTCGAAAGATAGCCGAAATTTGCATTTTGAGACTTTGTAGGAACCTGAACGTTAAGAGGAACAATTGTTCGGGAGGGGACGAATGCATTGCAAGAAATGCCTGCAACTGCAAACAGAGCAACAATATTCCGTAACATCATTGTGATTTTTATTGTAGAGAAACGCTTTTGTAGACCGTGGCGTGTAAAAGAGTCAATTTCACAGAAGGTCAATTTTGAATTTATGATCTAGTGGTTGGGGTTGATGGATTTCGGTTGATTGGCGAAAACTGAAAGATATTTTCTTTGAAAGACAGTCCTTGAATTCCTGCTGCTGATCGGCGGAAGAACCTACCACACGTACGTCATTTCGGAACTCCCATGACAACGAGGGATGCGTCATAAGAGTTGTACGTACCGCGGTACGTACAGTATTTTTTTTTAAATGAACTACCATGTCAACTAGGGATACGTCATAAGAGTTGTACGTACAGGGATTTGCATTTTCACCGGCAGTTGAACCATTGAACCTGTGAGAACCATTGATTACCCGGTTTTAGTAGAGTTTAGATCTATTTAGATTGTAGGTGTCAATGACGATGCAAGATTCAAGATGATGCAATCAAATCTTGAACTAAAATTCAAACAACGTTTTTATTAGACCTAACGGTACTATTAGGCTTTACGGTATTTCAGGGACCGTTTTGATTCTCGCAAAATTGCTTCCTCAAAAGCACCTAGCGACAATGATAGAAACTACCACGTCTAATGTAACAAAGTGAGTTATATCTTCATGACCTCTCTAACTCTACTGGTAAACGATTAAGATCACAAATATATTCGATATGGAGATTATGGAACCGTTGAGCTTACCAGTAGAGGTGCATAGACGATTGTGAAATCAAAACTGGTTTTTAGTCACAAACCTTCTTGCCGTGGCACTTCAGAGCACGACGACGAGCCTGGGTGGACCCAACACTCAACCCTGTACCACCTCAGTATGACTCCTTCACTTTACTTTACTTTGACATGCTGTAACCTATTGGGTTAGAAGAGGAAGTAACGAAAGGAGTCAAAATGGTAACACAAAACATCCATGCCATACATGTGAGGGACAGATAAATTCCATAATAAGACACGCTGCACACGTGTACACGTGTACACACGTACCATACTAAGGATTTCGCTCCATTCTCCATAGAAAATTGCAAGTAAAAACCGAAGCATGCCAAAAACAGTGAGAAAACATTGAAAGGAGAATTTAAAATTGTTATTGCTTTCACCTGTTATTATACAGCTATGGATGGTACCACGTAGTATTGCTCATCTTGAAACTGCGATTGGAATTCACTGGTACCTTCTTGTAATTTGTGACCGACTGACTTCATGTTTAAAGAACAACACCTTCACAACCTCTCCGAACGCACTCACATCTAGTCTGTTGCAAATATTATATACCAAACTGCAGAGACTTTTTCCAAGAAAACCTACTCCAAAGGACGCTGATGCTCTGGAAGTCCATCAATTACGGCCGCCCTTACCAATTCCGCCAACTCAGCCTCAGTCTTATCATTGCTCTCAATAGGCTCGTGGACTACAACCTTACAAATTCCGCGACAAGACCTTCGAGGAAACATCCAAGACGAAGGGTGGGCCTCCCCAGCTGCTACAATTGACAAAGGAATAATAGGAGCTCCTACTTTGCTCGCCATCTTGTATACACCATTTTTGAAAGGGAGGAGACGGCCGGTTTTTGATCGAGTTCCTTCTGGAAATGCGCAGAGATGCACTCCATCCTGATTAAATTAGGCGTAAGCGATTATCCAGTTTCACGAATATTCAAATAAAAATAGTCAACATCCGGTTCAACCAATTCGAACAAACACCTTTGAATCTAACTAACATACACAAACACAGCACGAAGGACTTACCTTCAACCATTTCATACCAGACTTTAACGTCCGCATCTGACTTCTTCTACTCGCTCTATCTACAATGACATGACCACCGACTTCAATTGCCTTTCCTAATATAGGCACCTTTAGAAGTTCTGTCTTGGATATCAATTTGTAATTCCTCCATCCGACCGTGGTTCCAACAAAAGGGATATCCATCCACGAGTTGTGATTTGCTACAAACATTGCTGCTCGACCTCTACAACGGAATAGACAATTTGAAAATCATTAGACAATGTGTTTGATCCATCCTTTGATATGAAACACAAATGAAATACTCACTCCTTGAAAAATTTCTCTAAAATTTCAGGATTCTGGACCTCTGGATAACAACCGGTGAAAGACAAAAGCAAGTGTCCCCATATGGTACTAAAGAAAACTGGAATCCTCCTAAATTTGTCAATTTTGTTGTTGGTCAGTTTGTAAAAAATCTGACAGGCAGTGATGGCAAAAAACCATGGTATACCGAAAAAAATCGAAACGAAACCATAATATATTGCAAAAGGGTTCAGGTAGCCGTACTTGGACTTGAAGGTGAAGAGTCCTCTTTTGGTTTTGGAAGTACCGGAAGAGTCTTCAGGTGTAGAAAGGACGGTGGCAGCTAGTAAAGGCTGCAATGCCGACTGACTGCGTTTCCCTGCTGCAAATAAAGATGCGGACTTCTTTGAAGCAGTTTTAACGGGGTTGACATTAGAGATACCGGAACTAGTGATGCCAGATGGGATGGAGAAAGCCGATGCCGTTGAGACAAGGCAGAGTGCGAGGTAAAATGAACTAAGCTTCATTCTTGAAGATCAATGTTTCCTTCGGGTTTGATTTGGTTCAGGTGGATAGTACTACACAATAGTTGTGAATCTGTTACCTGTTGTCCAATGCTGTTGATTCTTCATTCAACCCTCAGTCGTAACATACGTACGGTAGGCAGGTGGTTATGACTTGATTGATTGTCACAACATTGTGATGTGGTGTTGCGATGCAGGCAGGTCTGTCGTCATTCCGTGCCACCCCGCCCAGCCACCCACCACAACAGATTAGAGACAAATGTCCTCTTCCTCTTTCCCCTCTCTCCCTCTCCCTACTTCTGTTCTTTTCGTCACATTTCTAGTTTTTTACACACCACGTAATTCGTAACCCAATTTATGAAGTTGAAAGAAGCTCAAAAGTTTATAGGAGAAACACTTTATTCAATTCGGTAGTTCACCAAGGTCAAAGAAAATTCCTCACTGTACACTGCAACAGCACTATGATTGTACTGTACAGCATTAATTAACCTTTACCTCTCCGCTCCGGTCTCCGTTCTTTCAACCTGGTTTCTTTTTCTCCCGCGGGACAGAAACCGGGACTGAAGATTATTTGGCCAGTTGTTGATCTAATCGGGATATTTTCTCCGAGATCTTGAATCAATCAACACTACTTAGTTGAAGATTCTTCAAATTCGTTTTTTCACCTGCCTCTGAAACGCATTGCAATGAACAATTCGGACTGTAAAGTTTGAGGGTCAAATGAATTAAGGTTGAAATAACAATGGTGTTTGGATTTTATTTTATTATTATTAATAACTAACAAATTATACAAAACTGTAACTTGAAGTGAATCTTGTTCCGTAGAATAAAATCTGCGAACTCTTGTACTTGTAATTGTATCACCTGGACCCTAACTACAGCCATCCGCATCAAATTTCTGCCTCTTGGAAATCTCCAGCCCAGAATTGGAAGTATCGCTAGATTCATTAACCGCTGCATCAACCAAAGCGTCAAGAGTCCGCTTGTATCCCTGCGGAACGGGCGCATCACCAGAATCGTCACTCAAGCAACCGTTCGCTTTGTCTCTTTTCGTTGCATCGTTTTCCTCTACTAAACTTTTTAGGGTAGAAGCGTCTTTGAAAGTCGGAGTGAGCTTCGTGTTCTTGCTAGTAGTAACAGGTCCCACTTTCATTGAACTATTGGCGTCAGCAAAGTTCCGTATGCTCCGATTTTCTGCGTCGGGGGCACCCTCTTCGGCTGCCTTATCCATAATTTGACCATAGAACCGATGGATCATACTGATGAACAACTTTTCATCCTCACAGAGAGCCGAATTACCGTCGATCAAGAGCTTCTGTGACACCTCATCAAACAATTTTTGGGCCCTTTGAATCATGGCCAACAAGTCTGGATACTGAACAAAACTTGCTTTATTCACAACATTGGCCATAAATGCTATTCTTGTTTCATAACCCGTAACCTTGTCATGCTTCTTCAGAATTTTAGAGAATGATGTGTAGGTCATGATCGCATACAATTCCAAAAGCAATAAGTCCTTATATAACCTATAAATGCTTTTCGCCATAATAGACCATTTGTCTGAAACCATAATCATATTCGGCTTCCGAAAAATTTCCATCCCTTCTCTGACCCTAGCTTCGCGAATAGTGAATTCTTTCTTTGCCTGCTCGAAGAATGTTGTACCTTTCTTCAACTCGGAGTGAAGGAGTTTGAAAAAGGCAATTTCTCCGGGGGATTTTCCCATCTTTTCTTTGCGTGCTGCCTTTTTGGCTTTGGGCAATACCGGTACTTGAACGGTCTGCGTATTAGTATTAAAATTGGATTGAGGAACACCTGTAAGCAGCGGGTCTTGTTCCATTGGTTTCTCAGCTGTGGCAATGGTTGATTCGATTGATGGCGAAGGCGAATCTGTTCGGACAACATCGTTATTGGGAATAAGCGATGGCAACTCTTTTATCAATTTCTAAGGAATCAAGACATGCAAGACATGGTGTGAGAAACTACACGTATGTACCAGATATGCCGTGGAAAAGACGACATTGCACCGCTGTGGCTCAGAAGCCGTCGGGCAGCAGGTTTCACGGTGACATCGCCAACGGCACGAACTCACCTTGAGCATCCTATAGTTCGTCCAATAGGGAGCCCATTCTGGATCCGATATTTCAACTATTTGCTGGAGATTCTTGCAAAACTTCATGGTGTTTGGCTGATAATTAAATTGTTCAATCTTTCTCCCAAACTGTTCTAGTTCAAGAAGGGCCGGAGTGCGTTTGTCAAAACAGAGCTTCCCCGTTTGAATCAATCTTTCGAATGAATGAATCTCGGGAATCTCGAATGAATCAATCTTTTTCGAGGATGAGCATTCAGTCGTGTCAAAATTAATTATGGGATGGTTATCAAATTTCAAATTGTACGTATAAAATTCGTATATACAACCTTGAACCTGTAGTTTTAGACCCGCCCGTCCGTCCTTCCACAGTTGAATCGCTTCTTCATGGACGTTGTTTGTGCGTTGTGTCATCTCTTTCTCTTTCTTCTTTCTGTCAGACACCAACTGACTGCTCCAACCTACCGTACGGTACATACAGTTTCGCTTGCTCCAGCATCTTACCAAAAACTGAGAACAAAGGAGGAAGTGCAGAGTAGAGGGCAAAGCTCGACATAGAATGGGGAAATTATTTAATGCATGGATCATTCAACTTGCATGTATTGTCTGGAAAAATGATGCCTTCGTTCACGGCCCCAATTTATATCATTCCTTTGGAAAACTACACATACACTTACCTGTATTGATAGTTCGAGAACATAGTGTAACGAATGTGCGTGCCAGAACCATCTTCTTTAGAAATAAATGCACAATCCAATCTAGTGCACAGGATGATGTTGAGATCCCGACGCTAGAAGATGAAGTCAAATGCGGTGGAAGAGATGTAACCACACACATCAAGCACCTGCATAGGTCTGTTCTTGATCTGACAGGGCGTGGATTGTACGAGAGAATGAAAGTCACCATACCTCAAGACTCATCAGATCGTGACATACACCAATCCATCTGTAGAAATGAGCGTTATGTCTTGATTTCACATGGGAAGCAGGATGACCCAGTCTACAACTTTGGAAACCTGTGAGTGTTGTGTGTGTGAAGATGAAGAAATATTGAAGAACACATCTTTTCATTACGATTAGAAATCATTTGGCTCAACTTCGAACAATAGTGCATGCCTTCAAGCGTTCGCGAGATCATGGGAGAACCTAACTTCCATGCCATCAAGATTGTGCGTCGTCAGTAAATCACAAGATGAAGCATTGAGAATTGAGCTCATGCACAATGTGACAAATTATGGATTTGTCGGTAAGTTCATTCATTGAAATACTTGAACGTGCGTAGCTCATCATTCATCCATCCATCACGATGCAAGTATTATTAATATACCATTGAAATCAGACGGTGAATACAGGGGATATAGAGTTAGAGGAGATGGGACATTTATCAAACTCACTGAATGTTGTGTCTGGAATTGTTATGACGATGATGGGGAGTATATTGGTCAAGCAGCTTTGTTTGATAGGGAATTGTCTCCAATAGTCAATTCTACCGATGCTTAGGGAACCCCACATAAAGCACAGAACTATACTTAGAAGAATTGATGCAAAATAGGGGGAAGTTTTGAACTTCATGGTCAACTGGCATCTGAAGTTCAAAATCAGAAATGAATGACTTTTGTTGGAGTACTTTTATAATTGTCAGTTGAGTGACACTATATACGGGTAGACGCTAGCGTGAGTTGTGTGTAAACCCCGTCGCCCGCCGAAAACGATTCTCCATCAATATCAGAATGTATTTGCAAGTATGCAATATGAAAGTATTGCACTTTTACAGTACTACAGATGCTTAGAAATGGATTCGCGAGGATGTGGTCATATAACCCAATAATCAAAGGCAGTTCAAACAGATCTTGTGTGCTATCCTACTGTATTCATGTATATATTGGTTCACTAGAAGCTAGATGATGGCTAGAAGTGTTTATCTTTCTGGGGACACTGCGATATATATATATATATATATATATATATATTACTAAAACAGTGACACCGTTTGACTAAATGATTATTCGTACTCTCTTGTCCGACATCTTTCTACTGTCGTTGCTATCATACTTTGAGCACTCCACTAATAACAAATTTTCAAACTGTCCGTGCAGGGGCACCTTATCCTTATCCTCTTTCCTTGATCTAGCGCCAGCATTGTAGGTGTTGAGTGCAGCTTCTGTAGGATCCACTCCTTCTTTTGACATGGCGTAAGTAAGTCTCAGAGCAATATCCGGACGATAACTTCTCCCCGCAACGTACAATAGACCATGGTAGCCAGCAACCAAGTTTTTGCCCAACCGTGTGTCTTTTAGCGTGTCGGAAGAGCGATCGCTCTTGTGTGATGATGCAAAGATAGCCGGTCGATAAACAGTTTTCCAGACATTGAGTGCTTCACTTATGTCTTCACCATAACACCGTATTATTGCATTGAGGAATCTACCATCTATCGATAAGCCATTCTCTACACAATTGTTGTATAAATCCAATGTGTCTTTTGGATCAATTACTTCGGAATGTGAAAGAGCTGACGCTACTAAACAAAAAGCCTGAGAATTGGGGGCGAGGACCAAATCAGATATTTCACCATTCACTGTTGCTTCATTCATCAAATCGAGAACCGCTTTGGCAGCTTCTGGAGGTGTTAAGCAATCCACAATATCGCTGAAATCTCTGCCTTTAAAGGGCTTCTCATTTGTTATTTCGTTGTCAAATTTCAGGTTAGAGCCGCTGCAAGCTTTGCAATCAATGACTGTGTTTGGATTTATTGCACTTGCTTTATTCAATGCCGATAGAAGCACGTTCCAACTTTTCAAGTTAGGATGTAGGCTGCTCGAAGCGATCATTCTATCAAACACATGACATGCAGATGCGCCATCCCCGGTTTTTCCATAAGCTGTAATAATGGAATGATACACGGGGCTTTCCGTTTCAATTTCAGTTCTTTCCATCAGATCGTTCCACAGCTGCGTAATGTCGTCTGATTTCTTCTGAAGTCCCATTAGTAATGTGACAGTGTACGAATCCGGTGCGACATTCATAGTCTTCATATGATCAACAAGAACTGAGCAGTGTTCCAACGGTGACAGTGACGAGTTGGAATCTTTAGTCCATTTATAGGGGTCATCCAACGACCGATAGCCTTGAAAAAGCGCATTGAAATGCCTTGTGGTTCCGTTTACTTGAATGAGTTCAACATCACCATCATCTTCGCCCTTGCTACCTGTGGAATTGAAAAGTTCAATTGTGCCGTCGCTTTTTTCCAATGCCGGGGGTAGAATACAAACGTCAAATACTGCCCTTGCGATATCGATTTCTCCTCCCTATCATTTTATGATGATAAGGCAATCGGGTGAGATTAAGGAGGGAAACATGTTTCCACATCAACAGAAGATACATACATGCATGCACGCACCTTCACCAAAGCCAATAGAAATGTAGAGAATGCATTGGAAAGACTGTATTTATCCCTATTTGTCAAACTAAAATCCTTCAACAATTCCAGCAGCTCCAAAATTAGGCCTTCTTGTGCAAAAGCAAGCACCGACATTTCTATGGTATACTTATCGAAAGAAAGCCCAGGGAATGCACGAATCTCGTCCATTACTGCCAATTTAGCAGTAGGCGTAGAAGCATCTTTCAGTAAGGCATTGTAAGTAACAATATCTGGCACAACCTCTTGCTTCTTCATCGTATGAATAATATCGTCTATCACGGCCTGGTAACCAATCTCAGCTGCTGCATTTAAAACTGTATTGAAAGAAATTACATCAGGATCAGGAAAACGATACCGTTCCATTGCAACCTTGGCGTCAAGTAGTTGCCGAGCCTCCTCTAACAGCACCTGATTAATTTTCACTGGATCACAGAGAGCCGCGAGATATGTGTTCAATACAACGACATCTAACATTTCTCCATTCAATTTACATGCCCGAGATAATTTTTCCAATGTTTCTCGCATCGTATCAACTTTTTTCCATTTTCGTAAACGGTTGAATACAGAGGTGTACGCCATGGAGGATGGAATGTAAGGGGCTGTAGAATTTGAGTGTCCACCGCCATTATCTTCGTCATCATCAAAATAAATCATGGAATTCAGTATTTGAAGAGACAGCTTCACATATCCAGCCATAGAAACAACCTTTAGTACCCTTTCTTGTATTGCATACGAGTATTTCTTTTCAATTCCGATAGCAAGCATTGCTTTTTCTGCTTCTAATGCATTCTGTTTCGATGTTGCTGTAATTATTCAATTGAATCAGTTAATATTTGATTACCTTGGATACCAGGGAACTACTAGTCTGGATCAAGAAAGAGCAGCTCCAAGTTATATGAATCTTGAATAAAATATTTGCAGAAAAACTTACCCTTCTGCATACGATGCAAAGCCTCAACCAAAGCATCATCATCCTCAATAGTATTCGCATTTGTACCTTTCCCATCTTTACTTTCATTTTGGAGGATCTTTTCAATAGCCTCGACCACCCAACTTTTGGCAACGCGGTTATTTGGCGCCTTTCTTCTCTTGGTGGAACGATGGCCACCACCAGTTGATGCGGAATGTTTCCATAATAGAGTTGACGGATGCCGTGTTTGGGGTAAATTGTTTCTTGTGGATGATAAAGAAGGTCCATGCCATGAATTCTTAGAAACACATGAACGAAGATGTGTCAGATGATTTTCTTGTGTTTGGACGCTAAAAGATGAAATAAGTGACAGGTTTGTCAACGCTGCTGAAACATGAAGCAATCTTAGCATTTTGCATCTCATCTATATGGCGACTATGTAATGGTAATGGCAGTGAAGATGAAATGAGACAGAGTTGAAACAGTCAAAGTGTGAACTACAATAATACAAAGGGTTGGTTTATGTTGTTTGAATTCAAAAGCTGTCTGTCCTGCGATTCCAGACAGATGGATACTTTTACCACTCCCAGCTCAACATGGGAAAATCAATCCTTACTTCACGAGAGGATAATTCAGTTTACAGCTGTCGCCACAAGATAAGAGTTCGTTTGTAGCAAAGTTCAGCTGTAATGCGCGCAGTTTCCGACAGCAGCTCGATTTTAGAGTGTTTTAGCTGCAGCTGCTAAATAAATCTGACACAGCTTGCAATTACATGACATTGAAGTGGAAGGATTTGATGATGCGCCACTAAAAAAGTCGAATGTGTCAGTCTCAGAAACCCCCCAGCAACCACCCCCGCGCAGAAAATCATAAAGATCCATATCGTCATGGTGGATTTGTCAGTTGGATGGAGGAAAACAAAGTACAGTGTACAATCGTCACAGAGGTGTCAAGAGCGAGAGCCAATAGATTTTTGGCCCACTACGTGTAGGCACTCTGATCTGATGGGTAAGAATTTTTTTCGCTTTTCTTGACTGCACACAATTCCTAAAATCAAACCTTAACTTTCCGACCGAAAACATTCAGTCGATAAGTTGAGCAGTCTAATTTTGAAATATTAGCTCGACTGATTTCAAGAAATCAATCAGTTACAAGTACACACCACTGCAAGGAAAAGGCAGTACACGTATTCAGTGCAAACATTCCAATGACAAAATTTTATGGAAGCGTCGATGGCACTGTGGACTCTCGTTCCGAAATTGTGATCAATCATGCTGAAGAAATTGTTTCAGAATCCACCAGTATGAATGTGAATGTACAGGCTGAAAGCAGCAAGGAGAAGAGCGGCAAGTCCTGGAAGATTGGCACTGCGGTTTTCATTTGTGCAGCTGTAGCTCTTGCTAGAAGTAATCACCTTACAGGGAACAACCCTGCGAACAACACTGAGAACACACCCCTCTTTTCTGAATCACGTGTAGCAGATAAGCCAATGGTCACTCTTAAACGACCTGATGAGATTGCTCTCATTAGAGATCACACCGCGGCACCACCACCATTCTCAACGCTAGACCCAGTTGCAGATCTCGGCATTTATGATTACGACCATCGTCCTGATAGCTCAAGTCCAGGAAAGGTTTTCGGTGAACTCTACAAAGGGCAAAAGTACACCGGTCTACCTCTACCAACGAATAAATGGTATGAGAATATGGTACTTGTTAAAGATGAGAATGACCCCACGGATGAACAAAGAGTGTATACAGTTCCGTATCTCATCAATACCATTGGCCCTGTACCTGGAATCAAACTCCATGGAACTCGTGTACTAGGCATGGCTAATATTGTGCAAGTCGTTTTCATCGATCAACATGGAATGACTCTTGGTGCAGCGAAATCTTTAGGCAAGACAGATTTAACTGATCAGGGAGACGATATGGGTGTACAGAGACGTTACAAGGTGGATTATGTAGAAGGAGAACATCCAGAGGGTAGCATAGGAGCAAACGGTCCTCTCACACCTCTTGGCCTTACATTGAAGTGGGAAGCTCCCGAAGACGATGATGTGTCATCGTTCACAAAAATGACATCTAGCATCGTGAGAGGAATGCCATACGGTACCATGCATTATCATTATGCCAATGGTGACTTTGGAACCACCTTGCCTACAGTCGTATCACAGATTGGTCTTGCTGGGGTACCCCTTGCAGATTCAGGTGTCGGATTGACTTGTGCAAGCGATTCAGAAGGGTCAGAAGAAGGAACAGAAACTCTCGTCAACAAGAGTATTGAAGTCCATTTCTGGCAGAGTGACTTTAGCTGGCTTGTTTTCTATTCTGAACCTGTGTACGTTCGCTGTTACCAAACCTCTCAAGGAGATACACCATTTGTTCTTCAGGTGACCCGTCTCGCTGACACACGCTCAAAAGAAAATGAGGAAGTTGTTCTTACGTCAAGAGTTGCTCTTATGAACAATTGCACTACCGGTGGAAGCTCGTTGCATTGCGATCACAGAAAACCAACCAACGCAACAGATTTTAGCAACTTGTTGAAAGACCATGCAGATGTTTACCCTGGTAAACACACCAAAATTGATTACACCTTTTTCTCAGATGAGAAGGATGATGGAGGAGAGTTTGATGGAGGAGAGTATTCCTATTTACAATTTGATTGGGATGCACGAAGTACTATCGACAGGAAGCCTGCTGAAGACAAAGGACTGCTCATGCATTCATTGGTACGTCAACAAAAGATATGATCAATGTTAAATCGCCCCATTGTTATTGACCGTCATTGCTAACGTTTTTATTATCTTCACCATGCTCCTGTTCACAGCCTCATCATCGTGAAATGATGATGGCTCAAACTTCATCGAAAAACAAATTCAAATTCAACGATGATAAAATGTTTTGTTCACCTTCCTTGAACGGAGATTCGTGCATTGTTGAAGGGTCGGAATGGGTTCTCCAAGAAGATTTGAACGGCCAGCCAAGCTTTTGGGCGCCACGACCTCCGATGGCTTCTGCCATACCAAGTCTCGCTAAGGCAATAATGCAAGACATTAAATTCCGAGTACCTGACTATTTTGCTAAGGGAGCAGGTGATACATATTTTTCAGGAAAGATCCTTGCGAAACTAGCTAGAATCTTGCTTGTATACAAAGAAGTGGATGATATTTGCTCAAATCCAAGTGAATATGGTTCGGAGTACACTGAACAATGCAAAACGGTGTCATTGCCATCTGAAGTTCAATTCAATGAAGCTTTAGACCATTTGAGAAGTGCGACAGAAATTTGGATTAATGGAACAGCTGAAACGCCGTTCGTGTACGATAGTAAATGGGCTGGAATGGTTTCATGCGGGTGCCTTTTCGATGAAAAGACTCAGGGATGTAGGAATAAATTCCCAGACTGTCCATCATTTTCAGATCCTGGATTGGACTTTGGTCACGGTTTTTACAATGATCATCATTTCCATCAAGGGTATCATATTTACGCTGCATCCACAGTTGCATACTTTGACGAACAGTGGGGGAAAGATCAGTTCGAAAATGTGCTTCTTTTGATTCGAGACATTGCTAACCCGAGCCCTGATGATAATTTTTTCCCCATGTATAGACAGAAAGATTGGTATCTTGGAAACTCTTGGGCAGGTGGTATCGCAATGGCGTACGCAAATGGTAGAAATCAAGAATCATCTAGCGAATCCATTGCGGCGTATGAAGCTGTATCTTTGTTTGGATCCGTCATGGCTGGAGCCTGGGCCCGTGATGAGGGCGAAGGCGGTCCCGCGAAAGCTGCAAGATCTAGGCACATCAGAGACGTTGGGCGTCTCTTGACGGCAACTGAAGTACGGTCCGCAGATAGATATTGGCACGTTAGGCAAGAGGGACCGAAAGCAGGCATCTATCCTGGATACCAAGAATATGCCATTGGTATGATGTGGAATGTAAGAACAAGATTCATACTGTGTTCATTTCCCTGTATGTTATGCATTCTCACCCTTTTATCCATTCTATTTTTAAACATATAGATGATGGCGCAATTTCAGACTTGGTTTGGAGCTGCACCTTATCTAGCTATTGGCATCCAACTTATGCCTCTGACACCAGTTTCTGAGAGTAGAGATGACATCGACTGGGCAAAACAGCTCTATCCATCCTTTGCAGAGAGCTGTCATACAGCAACAGATTGCGATGAAGAAGGCTGGGGCGTCCTGCTATATGCAATCCTTGCCGAGGTTGGCCATCCTGAAAAGGCAATAGCATACGCAGAATCCTTGTCGTTGGATGTTTTCGAGACTGCTGGTGGAAATGGACACTCTCTCACAAATACGATCTGGTATTACTCCACAAGACCGAAAACTGAACCTCTCGAATTGTTTTCCTTCGCACCGACCCAATCACCAATTGTTCTTGCACAGAAAATTAGGTCTCCAGTAGATGCCAGCCTTTGCCCTCCTTGCGGTTCAGACATTTGCTCAGGAGATGATAACAAGTGCCCTGTAAATGCTGCACCGTATTTGTGCACAGACGGCCCTGCTCTTGGCGGGTGTTCTATGGACCCTTGGGAACACCAAACAGACATTTGCCACAAATGTTGCCTTTTGTCTGTTGAATGCCAACAAAGTTAAAGGTTTCGATGCCTATTCTTTGAATCGTAGAAAAATCAGATATAATTGTCTAATAATCCACATCATTCCTTATTTCAATTTTAAAATAGTTCTAATTGCACTTATGAC
>Ga0115005_10001745_pt1 | contig 17413 bp, 17 predicted proteins | sample ArcOceMetagenome_FD_87163 | JGI IMG/M metagenome (GOLD analysis project Ga0115005, IMG submission 87163) | Marine eukaryotic phytoplankton communities from Arctic Ocean - Arctic Ocean - Greenland ARC118M Metagenome | ecosystem: Environmental > Aquatic > Marine > Oceanic | place: Arctic Ocean... | reverse complement strand
GAATATCCCTATTGAGTTGAAAGTAATGAATTAACGATGACTTTTCGAATAACTGTTCTTTTACATGAATAAGTTTTGATATAATTACATTGAGTAAGTGTCTTGCTGTTCTTTTTTTGACCTTATTTTTATCATAAACAATATAAGTTAAACCGAGTAACACACCAGAATATTCTGCGATTAACGTTGCTGTTGCAACGCCTTGCACTTGCCAATTAAAAACAAGAACAAACAATAGGTCTAAAGACAAATTTATTAAATTTGTCGTAATCAATAACCACATCACTGCTTTAGCTTTATGATTACCAAGTAACCAGCCTAAGATCACTAAATTTGATAAAGCTGCCGGAAGCCCCCAAATACGAATGTCGCAATACTGTTTTGCATAGAATTGTATTTTTTCAGATCCCCCAGCTAATCCTAAACTAAGATCAAGATAGAAAGACTGTAATAGAATAAGTGAGCCACCAACAATTCCAGCCACTAATAACCCACGAAGAAGTACCAATAAGCTTTTTTGATTGTTCTGTTGTCCAAGTGCCTGAGCAGTAAGCCCCGTTGTAGCCATACGTAAAAAACCACATAACCAAGTAACAAAGGTAATAATCATCGCACCAACGGTGCTTCCACCTAAATAATAAGCTTGATCTAAATGTCCTAATACAGCGGTATCAACTAAGCCAAGCAAGGGTATCGTGATATTAGATAAAATCATCGGGAGTGCAATGATAAATAATTGTTTATGTTGATTCAGGTTATTAACGTTCAAAAAAGTATTCCATATAAAACATTACGATAAAAATTTACTATAAAAAGAAGATAAAACGCGCTATTTTTGTTACTTATTAAATAAAGGTTATCATCATGAAATTTTCTTACTTAGCATTATTGCTTTCTTGCTTGCACTTTTCTAGCTTTGCCGCTGTTATTTTACAATATCATCATGTGAGTGATACCACTCCGTCCAGTACAAGTATTTCACCAGAACAATTTGAAATTCATATGCAATATTTGGCGGATAATAACTTTAACGTGATTGCTCTTTCGGATTTAATGAACGCCATTATAAAGCAACAACCCATTGCAGACAGAACTGTTGTAATTACTTTTGATGATGCTTACCTTGACATATTAACCAACGGAAAACCGATTCTCGACAAGTTCAATTACCCTTTTACAATTTTTATCAATCCTGCCATTGTCGAACGTAGATCTAAAAACTACCTTTCTTGGCCTCAACTTAAAGCGATGGCAGACCAAGGCGTTATTATTGCTAATCACGGTATGGAGCATGATTCTATGGCCCGTATTACTGATGGACTAAGTGAACAACAATGGTTAAAGAAACATACGAGACTTTTATTGAATGCAGAAAGTATAATTAAAAACAAAACAGGACAAAGCTGGCGATATTATGCATACCCCTATGGAGAGTTCACACCAGCCGTACAAAAATGGATAGCACAGAACGATTTCATTGCCTTTTCACAACAATCTGGTGCAATAGGCTTAGCAACAGACTTAACGAGCGTTCCTCGTTTCCCAGCATCGAAACCTTACGATAAAATATCGAGCTTACGTGATAAATTGAAATCTTTACCCTTCACCATGACCTTAAGTGAAGAACATGCAAAAACCATTGTAGAATTTAATCAATCTAAGTCAGTGACTTTCGATGTAATTGTTGATGATTTTCATCCCGCTCAATTGAATTGTTATATTTCAGGTCTAGGACGTCAAAAAATAGAATGGCAAGAAGAAAGCAGCTTTACTATAAATTATAGCGCGCCATTGCCAATAGGTCGTGTTCGTTGCAATTGTACTGCACCAAGCATTAGTGAGCCAGGTCGTTATTATTGGTATTCAAAACCTTGGTTTGTGCTAAAGAAAGGAAAAGAGTGGTATTCACTTTAAGCGATAAACATACCACAAAGTAAATTTGTCATGTTAAAAAATTAAGATGACAAATTTGAATTATTTAGCAAGTTTTACTATTTTAGCAAAGTCACTCACCAATTTCTCGCCATCAATCGTTGGTAATACACCCAGTGCTTGTCTTGGTTTAAAGATAGCCGCGATATTGCCCTGCGGATTCACTAAAACGAGTGAAGCACTATGATCGACTAAATAGTTGTTCTTGTTGGCATTATCATCTTCAGGTCCATTAATCGCATACATCAACCCTAAATTACGTGCAAAAGGAAATAACACGCCATGATCTGCGGTCAATGCAATAAACTCTTTGTTAAAATAGGCAATATATTGCGCTAGTTTTTCAGGCGTATCACGATTAGGATCCGCAGAAACGAGTAAAATTTGTGTGTTTGAACTAATAGCTTTTAAGTCATCATAAACAAAATTTAATTCTTGAAGTGTTGTAGGGCAAACATCAGGGCAGGAAGTATAACCCAAAAATATCCACGACCATTTATTAGCTAATTTATCTTTTGTAAATGCTTCATTATGATGATCAATTAATTCAAAAGGTTTAATCTCTCGAACTTGCTTATAATATAAAGCATGCTCAGGTTGAGGCAGTATTGTTGCTTTTTGAAAAACAAAAAAGCCGATAACCCCTGCAACAATCGCAACAATAACGTACAACAACTTATTCATAGTTAATTATTTCCGTTTTTCTTAAGTTATAGGCAACAAATAATGATCAAGTAGTAGAATAATAAATAACGCCATCAAGTGAATAATTGAAAACTTAAATGTATCCATCGCTGTATTTTCATCTGCATTAAATTTGAGTTTCCATGCATAAGCAAAGAACATCAAATTTAACGTTACTGCACCGATTAAATATAACCAATTACTCATACCTACTAAGTACGGTAATAAGCCTACAACAAACAGTAATATGGTATAGAGTAAAATTTGTGTCTTGGTAAAGCTTACACCATGAGTTACTGGTAGCATTGGAATATTTACTTTTGCATATTCATCTTTACGGTGAATAGCTAACGCCCAAAAATGTGGAGGTGTCCAGGTAAAAACCAATAAAACCAATAGCAAAGCATTTGGGTGTATTTCGTTGGTCATTGCTGTCCAACCCAAAAGTGGAGGAATTGCACCAGCTAAGCCACCAATCGTTATATTTTGTGGCGTGGCACGTTTTAAATACATAGTATAAACAAAACTATAGCCAACCAAACCCGAAAATGTTAACCAGGCAGTTAAAGGGTTAACAAAACTGTATAAAATAGCGAAACCACTCACTGCTAAGAACATAGCAAAAATTGTGGCATTTCTAGGGTCTAGTCGTCCAGTTGCAAGCGGTCTGTTATACGTTCGTCCCATAATGCTGTCTATACGCTCATCAACAATGTGATTTATGGCCGCTGCTGCTGATGATAAAAAACCAATACCAATCATCGATGGCACAAGTACTTGCCATGGAATGGCACCAGGCACAGAAAGACACATACCCACCAAAGCCGTTAACACGAGAAGCGCAACAACTCGTGGCTTGGTTATTTCATAATAATCACGCCAAACAGCTGTTTTAGTGTCACTTACTTTTGCTTTTTCATTCACTTCATTTGTAGTTTCTGTTGTGATTATTTCACTCATAAATGTTCCTATATTTTGCGTCGTAAACTGTACGTTAAAGTGATTAAAGACAACATTAGACATGCCGCTACAACATTATGACCAACCGCTACTGATAGTGGTAGTGAAAACCATACATTGCTAATTCCCAATAAAATTTGACAGCTTAAAATAAACGCTAAGCTTTTCGAGGCATTCTTGAAAAATGCGGAGTGTGATTTTCGATATACCATAAAGGCTAACCAAAATAGATAAATTCCTGTAACAATGGCACCTATACGATGAACTACATGTATAGTTAAACGTGAAGCATGAGATAAATGACCATATTCGTAAGTCTCTTTTTCTGGCGGGATCAAGTCGAATGAATCTTCAAAGGTCAGTTCATCTTGCCAACCTGCTTGGCAGATAGGTAATTCAGTACATACTAAAGCGGCATAGTTGGATGATGTCCACCCACCTAACCCTATTTGTGCTGTTAAGATTACAATACCGATTAAACCATATCGTCCATATTTCTTAATCGCAAAGTCACCACCCGGCACTCTAAAACCAGATAAGCGTAAATAGAGTAAGAACAATAAACTTAATGTAGTAAAGCCCCCCAGTAAATGCCCCATAACGACAATGGGCATCAGTTTCATCGTAACTGTCCACATACCCAAAGCGGCTTGAAAAATTACTACGGCAAGTATTAGCATTGGAAGCCGCAATGGCGTTCCTTGATCACGTCCTTTAAATGATAAAAACGCGATGGCTAAAATCAATAAACCTAGCGCTCCAGCAAAATAACGATGGATCATTTCATTCCATGCTTTTTGCGGCTCAACTTTACGTTCAGGGAACGCTTGTTCAGCTTTAATAATTTGCTCTGCTGTTTCAGGTACGTCAATCAGCCCATAACAACCCGGCCAATCGGGACAACCTAAACCTGCGTGAGTCAAGCGGGCGTATGCACCCAGACTCACAACAACTAGCGCTAATAAAATACTAATTAAAACCAATGTACGAATGTGGTTGTTAGCACTATTTTTCATATTAGCCAATCCTTGAATACTTGAGTAACTTCTTCATATCAGCAAGAATTTCTTTACCAAACATTGCTTGAGCATCATCATCAACTGGTGGTTTATGAGATAAGATAACATTACCTAAAGGGTCAACAACTAATACTTGCGGTTGTGGTAAAAGGTTAGTCAGAAGCGTTGGCGTAGCAATAATTGTCCAGCTATTATCTGTCAACTTTTCAGTTTGTTGAGGAGATAAATTATGTGGAGAAAGCGCAACACGTTTTACTCTTGGCCTTTCTCTACCCAAAGCGATATAAGAGTTATTAACACTTAATAGCGTTTGTTCACAATGCGTATCACAATGCTGTGGCAGGCTGTAAATAACTAACCATGTTTCTTGTAAAGCTGTTTGATCAAGACCTAATTTTTGCAGGGTGAGTTCATTTTCAACTAAGATGCCTTTATTGGTTACGCCATAATCAAGCCAATTCTGAGTGAGTGCTAATTTTGCTAACACGATAGGGAGAATGAAAGCTCCCAACACCATAATCATACTACGACGTGATTTTTTCTGTGACACTTCACTCATACATCTCACCTTATTATTTTTTTATTTAGTGGCTTTATTCTTCTTCACTATTTTTACTAAATTTAATTGACGCCCATATCATTAATAACATCCATGCAATCGCTAAACTAAACCATTGAAATGCGTAAGCACGATGTTTTTCGGGTGGCATAACAATCGGCTGCCAATTTTTTTCATAGCCAACACTCTCTGTTTTATCTAAGTAAACAACAAAGGGCAAGAGTTGACGTGAAATTAATGTAGAAAATTTATCTAATTCTATTTGCTGAACGCGTAATGGCCACTCATTTTTGACCAGTATTTGTTCCATTAACATGATACCTTTCTCAATTTTACGTACATGTCCTGATAGTTGATGCTTTCCTGTAATCGCCTGAACATTAGGGATTTCTTGACGGTTAATTGAGCCTACGACCCATCCTAAATTAACTAAAACCGCTTGTTCTCCACTATTAAAAACTTGATATACCCGATAGCCTAATCGACCTTTATTAGTTTGGTTATCTAATAAAAATATTATTTCATTATCAAACTCACCACTCATCGTTATGGGTAAGTCATTAGTTTCATTTGTCTCGGATAACACTTGTTCAAGGGACAAAGCTTGAGTTTGGCTTAAGTGTACAATTGATGCGATCCGCTGTTCTTTTTGCAAAGCGCGATCAATTTGCCAAAATCCAAGTTTTACTAATCCAGAAAAAACGAGTAGGGTAAATATCAACCAAGGTAGGCGAATGTTTGATATAAAATTTTTCAAACAATTAATTCCTTAACTACGCTTAAAGCGAACATGACAACATAGGAAATTTTTAGATGGTATTTGCGGTAAAAATAATAATAGTTGGCTGTTTACTCTTCATGGTATTCAGCTTGTTTCAAGCATTGATAGTACTGAATAAAAATGATCCTAATAAACCGTCAATGTCTAAATTTATTGGCCGACGAGTGATAATTTCAGCCTTTGTCATTATTCTTATGTTGGTCGCTATTTTAACGGGTGTCATAACACCAAACCCACGACCCTTTTAATCCAATCAATATAATTAAATATTGTAGGTAGAATTATTTCCACCTACAATTTTAAAGATATTTATACGATATATACAAATACAAACAGTATTACCCAAACCACATCGACAAAATGCCAATACCAACTAGCTGCTTCAAAAGCAAAAGCATTTGTCGGGGTGAAATGGCCTTTTAATACTCTTAAGAATACCACAATCAGCATGATAGTCCCTAAGGTAACGTGCATTCCATGAAAGCCTGTTAATAGGTAAAAAGTCGAACCATAGATACCACTCGATAAGTACAGTTTCATTTCTTCAGAATAGCCGTGCATATACTCTACGACTTGCAAGAATAAAAAGACAGTACCTAGTAAGATTGTGAAACCTAACCAGATTTTTAACATTTTACGATTGTCTTTCTCTAACGCTGTATGTGCAAAGTGTGCAGTAATTGAAGAGGTTAATAACAAAATGGTGTTAATTAGCGGCAAGCCATACCAACCCATTTGTGTAGTTTCAGTACCGTCTGGCGTTATTAATAATGGCCAACTTGCTACAAACTCTGGCCATAAAACGGCACCAGTCATCGCATTGTTGTCGGCTCCACCTAACCAAGGTACTGATAACGTTCGGGCATAAAATAAAGCACCAAAAAACGCAGCAAAAAACATCACTTCAGAAAAAATAAACCAACTCATTCCTTGTCGAAATGAATTATCCATTTGATGGCTATATTTGCCTGACATCGATTCATTAATAACATTACTGAACCAGCCATAAAGCATATATATAACTAAACAAATACCAGCAAGTAATATATAACCACCAACTCCATCTTCTCCACTTTTAAGTGTAGAGACATAGTTTCCTGCACCAACAGCTATTAAAAATAGCGCCACTGCACCAACAATTGGCCAATGGCTTTGTGATGGTACGTAATAACTTTCATATTCTTTTGTTGTCATTATTATTCCCCTAAACAAATACCGTTACACGTAAAGTGCTCGGATTGAATTGTTAAGATTCCACTTTTCCGGTTACGTCATACAAAGTGTAAGACAACGTTATCGTTGTTATATCTTCAGATAGCTCTGGGTCAACATAAAACTGTAACGCCATTTCTACTTCTTCATTCGCTTTTAGCGGCTGCTGCGTAAAACAAAAACATTCAATTTTTTGAAAATACGCGGCGGCTAAACCGGGTGACACTGATGGTACGGCTTGACCAATAATGTCGCGTGTGGATTCATTTTTAGCATAAAATTTTACAAGTTTCATTTCACCGGGATGAACTTTTATTTCACGGACCATCGGTTCGAATTTCCAAGGTATTCCCTGGGCTGTCCGACTGATGAACTGTACCGTAACAATTCTTTGAGTATCAACCTTCTCTACATTGTAAACTGCAGCAGTCGTTGACGTTTTTCCATTCAAACCAGTAATATCACAAAAAACATCATATAAAGGGACTAGTGCGAAACCAAAACCAAACATACCAAAAACAATTAGCATCAGTTTTTTAACAACCTTGCGATTCTGCTTATTAGCAGCAGCGCTATTTGTGTCATTAGAATTTTGCAACTCGTCACCTTTATTCATATTTTATAACTTAATCTTCAATTTTCGGTGGTGTTGAAAATGTATGGTACGGAGCAGGACTTGGCACTGTCCACTCTAAACCTTCAGCACCATCCCAAGGCTTAGCCGATGCTTTTTCACCGCCTCGGATACATTTAATGACTACCGCTAAGAATATTAATTGCGACAAGCCAAATGCAAAACCACCGATACTCACCCACTTGTTAAAGTCAGCAAACTGCAATGCATAATCAGGAATACGACGAGGCATGCCCGCTAAACCTAAAAAGTGCATTGGGAAGAAAAGTAAATTAACAGAGATAAGTGAACACCAAAAATGCCATTTTGCTAACGACTCGTTATACATATGACCCGTCCATTTTGGTAACCAATAATATGCTCCAGCATAAATCGAGAATAATGAACCGGTCACTAATACATAATGAAAGTGAGCAACAACGAAGTAGGTATCATGGTATTGAAAATCAACAGGTGTTAATGCCAACATCAAGCCAGAGAATCCACCAATCGTAAATAAAATAACGAAAGCTATTGAAAACAACATTGGCGTTTCAAAACTCATTGAACCACGCCACATGGTTGCTACCCAGTTAAAGACTTTCACACCCGTCGGTACAGCAATTAACATCGTACAATACATAAAGAACAGTTCACCAAACAATGGCATACCTGTTGTAAACATATGATGTGCCCAAACGATAAAGGACAATATTGCTATAGATGCCGTTGCATAAACCATAGAGCTATAACCGAATAATGGCTTACGAGCAAAAGCAGGAATGATTGTTGAAACGATACCAAAAGCTGGCAAAATCATAATGTAAACTTCTGGATGACCAAAGAACCAGAAAATATGCTGGAACAACACAGGATCACCGCCACCGGCTGCATCAAAAAAGCTGGTGCCAAAGTATGTGTCAGTTAACAACATGGTGACTACACCCGCAAGGACGGGCATCACGGCAATCAATAAATAGGCCGTGATGAAAAATGTCCACACAAACAACGGCATTTTCATGTATGTCATACCTGGGGCACGCATATTCATAATAGTAACAACGATATTTATCGCGCCCATTATCGATGAGATACCCATAATATGAACAGCAAATACAAAAAAGGCCGTACTACCATTTGAATAAGTGGTTGATAGTGGAGCGTAGAATGTCCAGCCAAAGTTTGGCGCACCTGACTCCATAAAAAATGAAGACAAAAGAATCGCAAAAGCAAAAGGTAAGATCCAAAAGCTCCAGTTATTCATGCGTGGTAAAGCCATATCAGGAGCACCGACCATCATTGGTATCATCCAATTCGCAAAGCCGGTAAATGCAGGCATAATGGCACCAAACACCATGATCAAACCATGCACGGTGGTTAGCTGATTAAAAAAGTCAGGCTCAACAATTTGTAATCCAGGTTGAAATAACTCTATTCGAATAACCATGGCTAAAGCACCACCGGTTAAAAGCATAATAAAAGCAAACCATAGATACAACGTACCAATATCTTTATGGTTTGTAGTGTACAACCAACGTTTTATGCCTTTCATTTTATGGTCGCCATGATGTTCGTCGTGCGACTCTTGTTCTATAACGTCTGTAGTCATTTTATATTCTCCTACTTCGCACTGGCAGCATCAACTGCCGCAGGTTGTACTAAATCACCCGTATTATTACCCCAAGCATTACGCTCATAAGTAACAACTGCGGCTATTTCGGTTTTAGTTAACTGGTTACTAAAAGCAGCCATAGCAGGATTTTTCTTACTACCGTTAACAACCATATCTATATGAACAGCAATATCACCCAAAGCAATTGGACTACCTTTAAGTGCAGGAAATGCAGGAGGTAAACCTGTACCTGCTGGCTGATGACAAGCAGCACACGCTCTTATATAAACTTCTTCACCTATTACCATCAACTCATCTTCACTGTATATTTTTGATAAGTCTTCTGGGAGGGCTTCAGCGACTGGTTCTTCAGCTTTCTGAGGTGTTGTTGCAGTTCCAACTTCAGCATTCCCAGAACCTTCATCAGCATTTTTCACATCGGAAGCTTGTACCTTTTCTCCAGTATCGTTACCCCAAGCATTTCGCTCATATGTAACAACGGCTGCAATTTGTTTCATGCTTAATTGCTTACCATAAGCTTGCATACCTGAACCAGATTTACCATTTAAGACAATATCAATATGTCCTTCAATACTGCCTAGGGCTACTGAGCTACCTTTAAGTGCCGGAAATGCAGGTGGTAAACCAGCACCAGAAACTTGATGACATGCTGCACAATAGGCAACATAGGTGGTTTCACCCAGTGTCATTAGCTCTTCCATTGAAGCTTCAGCAGTAAGTGATGCTTTTTCAGCTTCAGCCGCTTGTGCATTCATTTGATGTTGTTCGTCAAGCCACGTTGCATAATTGGCTTCAGACAGTACTTCAACAACAATTGGCATAAAACCATGGTCTTTACCACAAAGCTCTGCACATTGGCCTCGATAAATCCCAGGCTCATCAACTTTTGTCCATGCTTCATTAATAAATCCAGGGATAGCATCTTGTTTTACAGCAAAAGCAGGTACCCACCAAGCATGAATAACATCGTCAGATGTGATCAAAAAACGCACTTTTTTGTTGACGGGGATAACAAGATGCCTATCAACCTCAAGCAAATAATTATCACCTTTTACTTTGTCACCTGCATCCACATCAAGATGTTTGCCTTCTTGTGTTTCATATTGTGGTCTAGGTGTTGATAAGACTGAGTAGAACTCAATATCTTGATCGAAATATTTATAATGCCATTTCCACTGAGAGCCTGTGACTTGAATAGTAACGTCTGAATTGTCGTTATTTTCCATCTCAATCAGTGTTTTTGTTGCAGGAACAGCCATGGCAATAAGAATAACTATGGGGATTGCTGTCCAGAGAATTTCTACTTTTGTACTTTCATGAAAATCAGCGGCTTTTACCCCTTTGGATTTTCGATGGAACACCATTGACCAAAACATAGCGCCAAAAACAACAACACCAATTGCTATACATATATACATTGATAACATATGTAGGTCGTAAACATCACGACTTACTTCAGTTACACCTTTGGTCAGATTTAATTGCATATCTGCCCAAGCTGAACTGGAAAGAATACTTCCCAACGACAGCCAACCTAGGTTACGTCTTTTCACACGACATCTCCTCACCCTATAAAAGTTTGAACTTGATACTGAGGACAAACAACATCCTTGAGTACCGATTATTATTTTCTTTGTTACTTTATTTTTATTGTTTGAACAGCGATTTTGTAATCAATTATTTAGCGTCGAAAACATCGCCTTATTCTTATATTTGTATAATTTCCAAACTAGAATTACTCAAAAGTTGATCTGGGTCAATTTAAAAATCATCCTATTTAAAAATAAAAACCAATAAAAACAATAGAGTATCAACTCTAATAAACCCAAAGGCCTACTAACAATGGGCTGCGGGCATAGTTCTAAAAACAATCAGTTGCCAACGAAATACTTCGTCGTCACTTAGATGGGCGGTGGATTTTTAAACAAAAAAAAATAAAGTCACTTTAAGTAAGCTAATAATGAGAAATGTTATTAGAAAAGAGAGAGGTTAGTATAAGAAACGTACGAATGAAGAGAAAAGCAAACTTTAAGGTGTTTGAAGCGATAAAGTTTGCATATGAGCTTAACTTAATTACATCCAATCAGCAGCCCGAATTACGCCGACAGCAAGGCCTTCAATATTGAATTCTTGTGCTGACAAATCAACTTTAATAGGTGAAAAATCATCATTTTCAGCATGTAAATAAACAATATTACCTTCTCGTTTATAACGTTTAACGGTTACATCTTCTTCTACGCGAGCCACAATCACTTGACCATTTTGTACCTCGGTTGTTTGATGAACAGCTAACAAATCCCCATCAAGTATGCCAATATTTTTCATACTTTCGCCATTCACTCTCAGCAAATAATCAGCCGCAGGATGAAACAATGTACCATCAACTTTGTAGTGTTCTTCCACATGTTCTTGCGCCAAAATAGGTTCTCCAGCAGCCACACGGCCAATAAGAGGTAACCCTTCTTGTTCAATAAATTCTTCTGCTAAACGAATACCACGAGATGTACCCGGAAGCATTTCAATATAGCCTTTTTTAGCGAGTGCTTTTAAATGCTCTTCAGCAGCATTAGCTGATTTAAAGCCAAAAAATGTCGCGATTTCAGCACGAGTTGGCGGCATCCCAGTATCTGAAATATTTTCTTTGATCAAGTCAAAAACTTGTTGTTGGCGAGGTGTTAATGGTTTTAGTTCAGTCACAATAATTTACCTGTATTTTTAAACAGCAATACTGACATTGTATACAGGCTGTATATAAACGCAAGTCTAATTACTTATAACCTGATGATGAAATTTCCCTTCTTTAAGGTAAAAGATAACTTGCTCAATAACTTTTTCATTTCTCATCATAAATGGGTGTGTAGTTTCCATTTCAATATGATCATTCATACCAACAAGTTTCGTACTCGCCACAGAAACTTTTCCATCATCTTTGTCTGGGATCAACGTTGATAATATCAAGTTCACACTGCGAGTACCCGCTATGACGCCTAAATCAAAATTCGCCTCACCGAGCTTACTTGGAATACTTAGCTCTCCTGTTCCAAGTTGCATGCCCGCATCACCATTGATAAAGCTAAATCCAGGGGCATTACAAAGTTTATCAACGACTTCACTACCATTATTTGGAGGGCCCAGCATAACAACTTTGTTTAAGTTTTCTATTTTATATTTACTTAAATACTGCCTAACTAAAATGCCTCCCATAGAATGAGTAACAAAATTTATTGGGCGGCCCTTACATTTCAATAACGCTTTAAAGATGAATTTTTCCGCTAATTCTTCAATAGAATGATCTCTTGAAGGATAATTAATATTAATGACAAAATACCCTTGGGCATGGAGGCGCTTTTCAATGACGTTCATTGAACTTGAAGATCGTGCTAAACCATGTAATAGAATCACACATTCGGCGTCAGGTAAATAATCGGACAAATCATCAGAATATATTTTACTCTTATGACTACTTTCTTCTGAAAAAGCACTGACTTCTTGTTCTATCATATTTTTCAAACGAATTTCTGCTTCCGTAATTTTCTTGCTAAATTGTTCCTTAAGAACCGCTAACTCTGCTTTGAGTGCTGCTATTTTTTCATTCATAACTCAGCTCCATCACTAAACCGTACCCTTTCATTGTTGCACATTCACCATTTTACAAAAAACTATAAAATCCCTTTTGGGACGACTCTTCTTAGTTTAACACTTAATCGTTTTAGGTAACTTACTTCACCATCAGGGTTCCAATGTAGTGTGGTTTGCCATGCATTTTCAGGTTTCATTTCTTCTAACATCCCCTTTTTCACACTGAGTGCAATTTTTTTCGATGGAATTATAGTAATACTTTCTGTATTTAAATTGGCACTTCTTGGATCTACATTGAATGTACCAATGACGGTTATTTCATCATCAATAACCATTGATTTTGCATGCAGGCCAAATATTGGAACGTCCTTTAATTGTTTGTGCATCACATCAGACATAATTTTTTTTCTAATTTTCGCATCGGGTTTAAATTCGTAAATTAAGACACCCGTTTCTAAAAGCGCTTTTCTATCTCTTTGATAACCACTAAACGCTTCTAGATTATCATTTGATGCAAGACTATTAGTGAGAATTTTAACCTCTACGCCTTGGCTTACTAATGTTTTGAATAAATTCCTGCTGAGAGACGTTGTCACTAAATAAGGCGTTTGGATAATCACCGATTTTTTAGCGTTAGTCACTAATGAAACTAAACGAGCTGTTGATATTCCCCCTCCACCTAAAAATTTATTTTGATCATTTTTCCCGGGCAAATCTGAAATATACTCGACACCCTCAAGCCAATGAAATAGACCCGTTTCGTTTATCTCGAGAAAAGCCTTAGGTATATCATTAATTTGTTCTCTAACTTGAGGCACAAAATTTATAGGGTTACATGCATATTGATGAAGCGCATCATAATTAGTGTCATTCTGATGTTTGCTCGGTAGAAGTTGTTCCACAGAAATACTTAAATCACTATGCCAAAATTGATTGAAAGAACGTTCAATCTCATGGGTAATTCCACCGACGAGAAGCACATCTCGGTCACGAAAGTTAAACTCGTGATCGTAACCAAAATATTCATCTGCTACATTTCTCCCGCCAGTTATTGAAACTTTTCCATCAACCGTAAACGTTTTATTATGCATTCGCTGATTTAACCCGTGAAAATCAGTGGTTAGATTAAAAAGTTTTTCTGCAATATTTTTTCCTACATTGGCTTTAGGATTATATATTTTGATTGAAAAATTTTTATGTGCGGCTAACTTTAGTAATTCATTTCCACTTGCATCTACCATAATATCATCGACTAACACACGAACGTTAACACCTCGTTCAGCCGCTTTTACTAGATAATCGGTTGCAATGAGACCTACATTATCTGCAGAAAAAATAAAATATTGAACATCAATGGTTTCTTGAGCATGTTCGCTTAACCAAGCTCTTGAAAGCATAGCTTCGGTCCCTTGTTCTAAAACATAAACACCTGTTTTATTTTTCATTTGATCTTTAAAAGGAGATAAATATTTTGACAGTGTTATCGAAGAGTTAGAGTGAACAGAAGAACAAAAATCTCCAGCTACTTCTGGTAACCTCATTGTTTTTGTAGAACAGGCGGTAATAAAGATCACCAATAGACATAATGTAATTCGCTTCATGCTTGATACAGTCTCCATACTATTTTTATTTATATACATTTAACGGCCACTCGTAAAAAATTTAAGTCTTTCACCAATAGTTATTAATCTCTACGCAACGCTTTGAACTGAGGTAATTCCCATGGACGCATCGCTAACAGCAGACCAATATGTTGTCGTTTATCTAAGGGTAATAAAGAATCTTCTTGGTTTAAAAGGGCAAATTCTTTTTTCAGTTGCGTTAATTTTCTTTCAATTATATCAATAGAGGTCTGACTATAGGTGCCACGAATATAAAATCTAAAACTGTTTTTACCAACAAAGTTTGAAGCCATGAATGTTGTTAAACCATTCCTTTCCATAAACTTCTCTAGTGGGCCATTGGGCAGCCATTCGAAGTTTTGGGATATTAGCATTTTATATTGGTTATCAGGTAACAAATGAATGATCTTTAACCTATCCAATTTTGCCATTAACTGAATACATTCAAACTGATCAATCTGGTAATGATGGATTATTTCATCAAACCTCCAACCATCTCGACAACATGCCGCGACAAGAAATAACTTAGGAGCATCAATTAATTCTTGTTCTTGTTCTGCGGTCAAATGTATAAGTTTTTTCTTCTGCTTTTCAACTAATAAAAATAAGTCAGACAAACTTAAACCTGCCGCTTCACAAATTTCTTCTAGCCTTCCCAAAGAAAATTGCTGGAGAGAGAACATCCTTTTTACATTCGCTTCACTCATCGTTAAGCGTTCAGCTAGGATCTTATAGGTAATGTTTTTTTGCTTTAACGTGTTTTTTAATGTGTTACACACTTCACTTAACTGGCTCAAGTATTAATTTCCTAGACTAAAAGTTCACTTAATTAATACATTACTCGAATTGGTTTATTTATTCAATTCCATCGTCATAATCAATCTTGTTTTTACCAACCGATTATTTACAGAACCACTATTTACCAAACTCAAAAGGAAGCCTAATGAAAACATTAAATAAGGTTTTATTAATACTATTAACTACAACAAGTTTACCGTCTTTTGCCGACAGTGGAGCGTCAAAAAATGCCAGTGCAGCAAGTAAACATTCTGCTTTAGCCGCTTCACACGGAACAGTGGCAAGCGCCAAACTAGGGAGTGCGATTGTCGCTACCCCTTTAATTATAGTGGGTGCTATTGGTAGCATTTCACTAAAAACAGGCAAGGCATTGATGGAGAATGCGCTTTCAACTACACCACTTAAAATCACAGAGAAAACAATAACTGCCGCCCCCTCTCCTGCACAAATGATGAAGGCTAACCAACAGGAGGAGTTATAATGAAAAAAATATTAAGCGCGATAATAATTGCAACACTATCATTTTCATCGTTAACCTTTGCTGGTAGTGCTCAAAATACAGCAATACAATTTTCTGTTGAAGATGTTGATACATTTGCTAAAAGTGTTGAACTGTACGCAGCGCAAGAAGGCGCTAGAGCATTTATTATAGGGCGAGTTGGGCGACCAGAAAAAGACTTACCTGAAGGAATCAATTTTACTCATACCGCCATTGCAGTGTATTCATCCATCACGCTTGATACGGGTGAAGCTGTAAAAGGCTATGCGATTCATAACCTTTATCAAAAAGAAGGAGAAGCAGATAAAAGTGAACTGGTCATTGACTACCCTGTCGATTTCTTCTGGGGAGTGAATACGCTAAAAGCAGGCATTATTATTCCAACACTTGATTTACAGCAACGTATTATAGAAGTTATTGCTAGCGGTAAAGACAAGCAAATACATAATGAAAATTATTCTGTTATTGCCAACCCGTTTAATAACACCTTTCAAAATTGTACTGAGCATACATTAAATATTTTAAATGCCGGTGTTTACCAAACAACAGATATGACACAGCTTAAAAGTAATGCAAAGCAACATTTCAAGCCGCAAAAAATAAAGGCGAACCCTTTCAAATTATTATTAGGAAATTGGTTTATTGATGATGTTTCCACAAAAGATCATTCAGGAAAAGTGTATACAACAACATTTACCACTATCGGTAAATACTTACAAAAAAATAATTTATTGAGTAAAGCTGTTGTATTTAATAAGGAAGGTTCTACTGAAAAATTGCTGTAATGTATTTAAAAGAGAGCTATGGTTAACTTAACTATGGCTCTTCTTTGTTTACTGACACCGACCTTCGATTAACTTCACAACGCGTTTTTCTTTAGCTGACAATTCTCGCTGTTGATATTGGTACTCTTCTTCTTGATTGTATCGATCATATAGATGATTTGAATACCATAGATAGGCGACTGAGTCATTTTCGAAAGACGAAGCTTCAGGTTGATCGTCAAACCGAGCAATTTTTCTTTTATGCATCACAAGATATTCCTACTGCCCTTTCAGCATATTCATAATCGTCTATCTGTTGCCAAACATCTTCTAATTCTTCGTCCGTATATTGTGCATAATCAATGTTAATCAACAGACACCTCATCAATACTGTTTTGTTTTCCTGATGCTAATTCTCTGCTAATTTTTTGAATATGAGTCTCAGAACTTTTTACTGATTTCTCAGTGGTAAGATTTAATGCCTGTAAAGTATCAATCATTTCAAGGTCAACATTCTTATTACTTTGCAGCGCTGTAACTAATGGCGTTAAAAAAGACTCCATATTTTGACTAAACAACGACAGTGTTTGTTCCAACTCAGAATTATCTGGTTTTTCAACATTCACTTGTAATTTAAGGCTGGCAATTGTTTCATTTAATGCATCTAAACCGCTGGATTGAGGCTGTAACAATGCTTCCCCTATTTGATTGAGTCCTTTTTGTAATAATGATATTTGACTAGCAACCGCTGCAATGGG
>Ga0115005_10001744_pt1 | contig 17421 bp, 17 predicted proteins | sample ArcOceMetagenome_FD_87163 | JGI IMG/M metagenome (GOLD analysis project Ga0115005, IMG submission 87163) | Marine eukaryotic phytoplankton communities from Arctic Ocean - Arctic Ocean - Greenland ARC118M Metagenome | ecosystem: Environmental > Aquatic > Marine > Oceanic | place: Arctic Ocean... | reverse complement strand
TAAATTATTATGGGCGCTAAGTAACGCCGCTTTAACAAACTCTGCTTGCCATAACGCTAAGGCACTTTTGCGAGTGGCGATACGGATAATGCGTTTTGACATGAAATTTCCTGAACAAATAATAACGGTGTCTATGTTATCAGAAACATAAGTACTGTGAGAGCTTGGCTAAAGACATATTTCGAGTAATGCAAAAAGTACCACAATCCCAATCACCTTTTTAGCAAAGAGCTCATTCCCTAATCCAGTGATCTGTGTGAAAAAATAAATGTGTTTCATTTTATTATTTTGACCCTGCACAAGACCTTCAAGGTTGTCGGTGAGCTCTGTGTTTTTTATACCGCTGTTCAGTTGACTACGTTCAACTTGTGCCAATTAAAATTGGCTGAACATACCCAACAATAAAATAATCAATAGTTGAGTGAATTTTTTCATGGTGTTACACAGTTGTTCTATTGAATGCTTTGGGTGCTTACTTTGTACTTTTATGCAGGCAAAAAAAAGCCCGAGTTAACGGGCTTATAGTTTTAAAAGCATCGTTAGTTACTTTGGAATTTGCTTACATCAGTAATGTCAGGATAGTTTTTATTGGCAGAAACGATGTCTGCTTTCATGGTCGTAAACCAATCCTTTTGCACACTTTTACTATAGTTTAAATATAACTTTCCATCTTCGATATGCCACGCGTCAGGATCAATCCCAGCAGTTTTCCCCCCCGCCATTGCCCATGCACAGTAACCACCGTATTGAGCGGCGTACATTTCAGGGTTTTGTTTAAACAAGTCTAGATTTTTTTGACTAGCAAAAAGCCAATCAGCATCCCGCCATAAAAATTGAAACTTCTTATTTCCTTCAACCGGTTTACTTTCAGTAAAATAGGCAACCGTGTCATAACCATCAATCGCGGTATCGTTAAATATGCCCGTGCTCACTGCGTCATTAAGGGCAAAAGCAGGTAACGTAAAAAGTGTAAAAACAACGATACTAAGGTATTTCACAAACTTGTTCATTTATCTCTCCGTTTAACAATAATAATAACCTTGCAGCATTAAACCGGACGAAGTTGATTATTCTTTCATTATAAATAGAATTTCAATCAAATTTATAAGGGCCTTACTCTCAAGAGTATTTTGTTATGTGCCATCGGTGAAAAATAGAGGTATTTATTTACACGGACGTCAATTGTTCTCATGGCGGTGCATTATTTAGATTTTTACTCACCAGCAGATAAATGTTCACGTAAGCGTCAGGCAAAATTTTTCTGATTCAGCCAAACAAACAATGTTTGCCAATACTGGGAGTGGTTAAGCCTTAGTATTAGCTATGAATTTTTCCAACGTACCGTCGAAGCCCAGCAACTAACTTTTATCCCAAAGACCTTAGCCTCACGGTCTTGCCTTTATTTTCAAGATGCGCCATTAAACTCAGAATATGAATAGAACACGGCTATATCTTCTAGCATAATTTTTCTTGTAACCAGTTCGAAATGTCATTTAGCTGCGCCATACACACATTATGTTGCATGGGGTATTCGTGCCACGTTGCTTGATATCCGTTACTTTCTAAGACTTTAAACGCGGTATTGCCCATAAATATAGGCACAACATCGTCATGGGTGCCATGAGCAACAAAAATCGGCGTTTTTTTGTTTGCTGAGTGCCCCTCGTCACTGAGTTTTTCTGGCTCACTCATATAACTCGACATAGACATAATACCAGCCAGAGATTTTTCGAAGCGAGTACCCAAATTAAGTGCAATCACACCACCTTGGGAAAAACCAGCCAGAACTATTTTATCAGCCGGAATGCCTTGGGCAATTTCTGCTTCAATTAATGCGGCCACTAAGTCGGATGACTCTTTTACGCCTTGACTATCTGCTCTGTTGTTAAAGTCTAGAGTGGTAATGTCGTACCAAGCGCGCATCGACATACCATTATTGATGGTGACAGGGCGTGTAGGTGCATGAGGGAAAACAAAACGAATACCTAGTACATCAGGTAATTTTAGGTCAGGTACAATGGGGGCAAAACCATTACCAGAGTCGCCTAAGCCATGGAGCCAGATGACTGTGGCTTTTGCCTTACTTTTAGGATTGACTTCAACATAAGGTAAAGCTTGTTCGCTCATGAATATTATCTCGTTGGGTTATACGGACTTATTTTTTAAGGGCTATTTTTTGAGAGTAATGGCTTGTTCAGCTTGCTTGGATACCGCGTTATCTAAAAACGACCAAAACTCTACTCCTGTGCGTTCATCTATCCATTGCTCATCTTGGAAGTTAAAATGATGGCCATTAAACTTAGTCGCTACCCATAATTGCTGTAAAGGTGGCTGTTTATTGATGATGATTTTGGTACCGTTCAGAAAAATCATAGTTAATATACTGCTGGCTGATTCATAATCGATATCGACTTCACACTCGTCGAGCATTTCTTCAATGTTGATTAACAAGTCATCGCTCATTTGATGATATTGGCTATCTTTCATGTTGCTTTCACCTATTTGATAATCTGGCTGCGGAATTTAATGTTTGTTTTATCATCAATACATAGCGGCATATTGCATGGGAGAAGATTATGCTAACATTGCTAATCGGTAGCGACATAATAATTAATCATTAAAAGATAAAAAAATGCCTCAAACTCTCGGAAATTTATTTATTTTGGCGGCACCATCTGGAGCCGGGAAGTCTAGCTTAATTAAAGCTCTATTAGAAAAACACCTATCTACAGATGACCATAATAATGCTATGCAAGTATCTGTTTCACATACTACAAGAGCACCACGCCCCGGAGAAATTGACGGTGTGCATTATCATTTTGTTGACCACACAGAATTTGAGTCACTGATTGAGCAAGGTGCCTTTTTCGAACATGCAGAGGTATTTGGCCATTACTATGGTACTTCTAAGGTCGTCATAGAACACACTTTACAACAAGGAATAGACGTTTTTTTGGATATTGATTGGCAAGGAGCAAGGCAGGTCAAAGCACAAATACCCGATACCGCCACCATTTTTGTTGCACCGCCTTCAAAAGATGAACTAAAAAGACGTTTAACACAGCGTGGGCAGGACTCACCTGAGGTGATTGAACAACGGATGATCAAAGCTGTCTCTGAAATTTCCCATTATCATGAGTTTGATTTTGTGGTGGTGAATGATAACTTTACTGCAGCATTGGCTGAATTAGATGCGATAGTGATCACTCGCCGTTTACGCAAAGAAAAACAGATTATTCGCCACCAGCAATTGTTTAATAATTTATTGGGAGCATAACTGCTGTTGATATAAAGATTAATAGATATTATTGCTTTTAAACTGTTGTATAAACCAGTATACTATGCGACCTATTTTTTTCATATTACACCAGACGGAGATCATTATGGCCCGCGTAACAGTTGAAGATGCTGTAGATAAAATTGGCAACCGATTCGATTTGGTTTTAGTTGCTGCTCGTCGTGCACGCCAAATTGCTATTGAAGGCAAAGAACCCTTAGTAGAACGTGGCACAGATAAGCCTACCGTAATTGCATTACGGGAAATAGAACTAGGTTTAGTGAATGCTGATACGTTAGAAGCCGAAGGTCTTCGCGATCAACAAGCACATGATCAAGCTGAATTTGCTTCTGTAGCAAACATTCTGCAAGAGCAATAATTTGCTCTATTTAAGCGGCTTTTCATCATTCTGATGTTTAGCCGTTGGCTTCCCGCCAAATTCCCCGTATTCTTAGTTTATTAATCATCTTATAAGCGTTTAGTGTGTATCTTTTTGAAGGTTTAAAACAAAAGTTAGAAGCATATTTACCTCCTGACAAGGTGGCGGATACTCAGCGCGCATTTATTGTTGCCAGAGATGCTCACAGCGGACAAATGCGTTCCAGTGGTGACCCTTATATTACCCATCCTGTTGCAGTAGCTGGGATCTTAGCCGACATGCGCCTTGACCATGAAACCTTAATGGCGGCTTTACTACATGACGTGATAGAAGATACTCATCACAACAAAGAAGACTTGAGTGAACAGTTTGGTGAAACAGTAGGTGAGCTCGTTGAAGGGGTCAGTAAACTAGAAAAAATTCATTTTAGTAGCACCCAAGAAGCCCAAGCAGAAAATTTTCGTAAGATGATGATGGCCATGGTCCAAGATATCCGCGTCATCCTTATCAAACTGGCTGATCGAACCCATAACATGCGCACGTTAGGTTCATTACGTCCTGATAAGCGTCGTCGTATTGCCCGCGAAACACTTGAAATATATGCGCCGATCGCACATCGCTTAGGTATTCACCAGGTTAAAAATGAGCTTGAAGATTTAGGTTTTCAAGCTATGTACCCGATGCGCTATCGCGCATTAGGCAACGCCGTGAAACAAGCCCGAGGTAACCGCAAAGAAGTCATCGAAAATACCCGTAAAGAAGTTGAAACACGTTTAGCGGCCGTTAAAATAAACGCGACTGTCACCGGGCGCGAAAAACATCTGTATTCGATTTATCGAAAGATGAAAAATAAAGAACTGATGTTCAACGAAGTCATGGATATTTATGCGTTTCGGGTGGTAGTAGACTCGGTTGATCACTGTTATCGGGCCTTAGGTGCTATGCATGGCTTATACAAACCCATAGAGAGTCGCTTTAAAGATTATATCGCTATCCCTAGAACTAATGGCTATCAATCATTGCACACCTCTTTGATTGGTCCCCACGGTATTCCGGTAGAAATTCAGATCCGTACCAACGACATGGATCATATGGCTGACAAGGGTGTAGCCGCTCATTGGGTCTATAAAGACACAAAAGACAGTAGTGATACGACGGCTCAAGTACGTGCCCGGAAATGGATGCAGTCTTTGATTGAGTTACAACATAGCGCCAGTTCTTCTTTTGAGTTCATAGAAAACGTTAAAACAGATTTATTCCCAGACGAAATTTATGTTTTTACACCAGATGGCAGAATCATTGAGTTACCTCTGGGCGCAACAGCAGTAGATTTTGCCTATGCGGTACATACCGATGTAGGTAACTCTTGTGTGGGGGTAAAAGTAGAAAGACGTACATTTTCACTGAGTAAACCCTTAGAAAATGGGCAAACAGTTGAAATTATCACTTCTCCCAGAGCCAAACCTAATGCTAACTGGCTTAATTTTGTCGTCAGCGCCAAGGCACGTTCACGTATACGTCATTATTTGAAAAATCAACGATTTGAAGAAGCGGAAGTGATGGGTAATCGCTTACTCAGGCATGCTTTGGGCAAAGTGAAACTAGATACACTATTGCAAGCAGATATTGATCGCGTTGTACTCGAAACCAAACACAGTAATTTCGCTGAACTACTAGCAGACATTGGCCTAGGAAATGAACTTAGTGCTATTGTAGCAAGGCGATTATTAGGTGAAAATGAAAACACTGATTTATCTGATAAACAAAGCAGGGTTGCGATCCGTGGTACCGAAGGCTTATTGGTCTCTTTCTCGCGCTGCTGTCACCCTATACCTGATGATGAAATTGTTGCCATATTAAGTCCAGGCAAAGGCATGACTATTCATCAAACCGGTTGCAGTAACATTCGAAAACTAAGTAAAGAAGAGCCTCATCGAGTATTAGTCATGCAGTGGGGAAATGATGTACTCGGTAATTTTCACGCTGCGCTGCGCATTGAGTTAATTAATCATCAAGGTACCTTAGCGACATTAACCAGCACTGTTGCGAGCTGTGGTTCGAACATTGTTGGATTACAAACCGAAGAAAAAGAAAGTAACGTTTATTACATTGATATTGAGCTGACCATCAAAAATCGTCTGCAATTAGCCAATGTGATGCGTAAAATCCGTACCATGCCAGAAGTACAGCGCGTATCTAGGCATAGTCAAGCCAAGCAGAATTAGGGCTGCCCTAATTCACTCACTCATCTATAAATAGAAAAGGTCACTATAAATGTCTAAGTCAGTTATTCATACCGACAAGGCCCCACAAGCTATTGGCACTTATAGCCAAGCGATTAAGAGCGGCACCACAGTCTATCTTTCTGGGCAAATCCCTTTGGTACCAGAGACCATGCTAGTCATATCTGAAGATTTTTCCGAACAAGCCCATCAAGTATTCAAAAATGTGCAAGCTGTATGCAATGCTGCTGGAGGCACAACCGATCATCTTGCAAAAGTGAATATATTCCTCACTGATTTATCTAATTTTGCCACCGTAAATGAAATCATGAGTCAGTATTTCAAACAGCCTTATCCTGCAAGAGCAGCGGTACAAGTAAGTGCTTTACCTAAGGGTGTACAAATTGAAATAGACGGTGTGATGGAGCTACCTGAGTAAATATTTACCTAGCATTTATACAGGACCTATAATGTCAGCAGAAGTCTTTATGTCCCCTGAACGTTATGCTCGGATCAGGGATTTTCTCAGTTTGCGTCAACCTAGCTTAACGTTGTGTTTAGAACAGCTGCACAAGCCACATAATGTTTCTGCCATTGTGCGCAGCTGTGATGCTGTAGGTGTATATGAAGTGCATGCCGTGTGGGATAAAAAACCAGATATCCGAAAAAGTACCGCTATGGGCAGCGAAAACTGGGTGTATACCAAAGAACATTTATGTATTGAGGACGCGGTAAGCCATTTAAAAACACAAAACATGCAGGTGCTGGTAACAAACTTATCCGAAAATGCAGTAGATTTTCGTGACATTGACTACACCCTACCTACTGCCATCATTTTGGGCCAAGAAAAACATGGCGCAACGCAAGAAGCCATAGCAGCAGCTGACCAAGATATTATTATTCCTATGGTGGGCATGGTGCAATCACTCAATGTATCAGTGGCTGCGGCACTTATCTTGTATGAGGCGCAGCGACAAAGGCAACTAGCGGGTATGTATAATACCCAGCAGTTGTCAGAACAAGCCTGCCAAAAGATGCTGTTTGAAGGGGGGTTCCCAAAACTAAGAGAAGTATGTGACCGTAAAGGATTACCTTATCCCCACATCAACACAAACGGCCATATTGACGCAGATAAAATATGGTGGAAAAAAATACAGTTGGCGGATATAAGAATTTAAAAAGCATAAGCGGACACTTTGAAACGTTTCTCTTAATGCCTAGTGACAGGCCAACATCACCGACACTGGTTTGAACAACCCTATGAATAACACACTTTTATCATCTTCATCATTCACTGTTAGTGAGAGTAGGTTTGATATTTGGGAAATGGCGACCTGTGCTGAGTACATTATGATATAAATGTCAGCACCTGAAAGTTATGTTTGCCTTAAGGGGTCTAGCAACATAGCTATCCAATCCGATCGTGTTCTATACACATCAACACATCAACAAGAGAAATTATGACCTATTTTAGAATTATCTTGACGCTATTTATTTTGTCTTTGGTAGCACCTGCCAAAGCATTAGATAGAACACAAATAGCTGACTCAGCTCAAAACGTCACACCGCTATTAATTGGTCAGTTTGCACCTAACAGCAAATTACAAACTGTTGATGGTGATCCTGTGAGTTTAAAAGCTTTAACGATGCTAAAACCTACAGTGTTGATTTTTTATCGTGGTGGTTGGTGTCCTTATTGTAATCGTCAGCTTGCTGGTTTAAAGAATATTGAGGGGCAACTCGACGAGTTGGGTTATCAAATCTTAGCGATTTCTCCTGAAACGCCGGCTCAGTTACAAGAACAAAAACTACAAACCAAATTTACGGTACAGCTATTAGCGGACCCTGACTTAGAAGCCATCAGTGGCTTTGGCATTAGCTTTTATGTGCCACAAGAAAAACGCACCACATACAAATCAAAATGGGACATCAACTTAAACAGTGATAAAACGACAGGAGCAGCAGTTTTACCTGCACCAGCAGTATTTATTTTAGATACCAAAGGTAAGGTGCTGTTTAGTTATGTTAATCCTGATTTTAAAACGCGTATCTCACCGGCGTTGCTTTATCAGGCTGCCAAACTGTCTTTGTAGACGATATTGTGTTTATTAGCGGGTCAACACTATTCGACTCGCTAAACCTTGCGTAATGTTGTTAAATCTTCGAGTATACTCAACTTAATAAATCTGTGATGACTCGGACCTATACTTGTTACCTATCCTGACTACACCTTCCTATAAGTATGACTTAACACGTCTGGTGTTTTGGTTATGAAAGGTCTAGCCCAAACATCAATCACAGAACTTAAAGGTGTGGGTGCCAAAGCCGCAGAAAAACTGGCGAAGCTGGCAATTGTTTCTGTGCAAGACTTACTGTTTCACTTACCTCATAGGTACGAAGACCGCACGCGCATTTATCCCATCTCAGATTTACAACCTCATTTACACACCAGCATTCAAGGTGAGGTAATGTCGTGTGATATCCAGTTTGGTCGCAAGCGAATGTTAGTTGTCAGGTTAAGCGATGGAACAGGGACTGTCACCTTACGGTTTTTTCATTTTTCAGCATCGCAAAAAAACAACCTTGAAATAGGCGCAACTATTCGTTGTTTCGGTGAAGTGAAAGCGGGCAAATATGGCCTTGAGATAATGCATCCAGAGTATAAAGCGATCAATCTCGATAATCCCCAAGTCTTGCAAGAATCTCTCACACCGGTTTATCCCGCTACTGAAGGTATCAAACAGATTACTTTACGCAATTTAACCGAGCAAGCGCTAAAACTACTGAGTAAAGGGGGATTAGCTGAACTATTACCGGAAGGTTTATATCAACACCAAATTGGCTTAGTTGACGCTTTGCACTTAGTCCACCGGCCACCACCCGATGTGACCTTATCGTTATTTGAAGAAGGTAAACACCCCGCCCAGCAACGTTTAATCATAGAAGAGTTATTAGCTCACCACCTCAGTGTGTTAAAAGTCCGCCAGCAAAGTAGGCAACAAGCGACGTTCCCAATCAAACCTAGTACTGACTTGCTTAATCAGTTTTTAAAGAACTTACCCTTTAAACCCACAGGCGCACAACAGCGTGTAGTGGGCGAAATACAAGATGATATGCAGCAAAATTGTCCTATGATGCGCTTGGTTCAAGGCGATGTAGGATCAGGCAAAACCGTGGTAGCTGCCATGGCAGCATTATCTGCCATTGGCGCGGGTTATCAGGTGGGACTGATGGCACCCACCGAGCTTTTAGCCGAGCAACATTACAATAATTTTTGTCAGTGGTTTGAACCATTAGGTATCGAAGTCGGCTGGTTAGCCGGAAAATTAAAAGGTAAAGTCAGAGAAAAAGTATTAGCTAAATTAGCCAACAACGAAGTTAAAATGTTGGTAGGTACCCATGCCATTTTTCAGGAAGCCGTCACATTTTCATCATTGGCTTTGGTAGTAGTGGATGAACAGCATCGCTTTGGCGTACATCAACGTTTAGCGTTGCGTGAAAAGGGTGAGTCTCAAGGTGCATTTCCTCATCAATTAATCATGACCGCCACCCCTATTCCGCGTACTTTGGCTATGACCGCCTACGCTGATTTAGACACCTCAGTCATTGACGAATTACCGCCTGGCAGAACACCTGTCAAAACGGTTGTTTTACCAGATACTCGCCGCGATGAAGTCATTACAAGAGTCCGTGATGTCAGCGTTGAGCAAGGTAGGCAAACCTACTGGGTCTGTACTTTGATTGACGAGTCTGAATTCTTGCAAAGCCAAGCTGCCGAAGATACCGCGATTTTATTGCGAACAGCACTACCAGAACTGAAAGTAGGCTTAGTGCATGGCAGACTAAAATCCATTGAAAAACAACAAATAATGGCAGACTTTAAAGCCGGTGAGCTGGACTTATTGGTAGCAACCACTGTAATTGAAGTGGGTGTTGATGTTCCCAATGCTTCCCTGATGATTATCGAAAATCCAGAACGTTTAGGGCTAGCACAATTGCACCAATTACGCGGGCGTGTCGGTCGCGGCTCAGTAGAAAGCCATTGTGTCTTGATGTATCAAAACCCCCTATCTAAAACGGCTAGCAAACGTTTAGCCGTGCTTAGAGAGTCTAACGATGGCTTTTATATTGCTCAACAAGATCTCGAAATTCGTGGGCCGGGTGAGTTGTTAGGGACCAAACAAACCGGTTTAGCCGATTTAAAGATAGCTGACCTAATTCGTGACTCACAACTCATACCTCAGGTACAGAACATTGCTAACCACCTATGGGAGCAATACCCATCAAATGCTCAGGCTATAGTTAATCGATGGTTAGGTAACAAAGAGCATTTTGGTCATGCATAGGACCGTTTTGGATAGCCCTGTGTTGCATAACATCCCAGTCACTGTGCCCATTCACGCAACGCCTGAATTAATCATGTTAGCCCAAAAAACCGCTGCAAAATGGGGACTCGTTTATCATGAAAACACTGGTTCTGGTTTAGCCTTGGTTCAGCAAGCTTACCATTTAGAATTACGTCAATTAGACGAACCTAAGGTTGGGGCCGTAATAGTCGATTTCACTTCAGATGCGCTGACATTTAGACGTTTGCATGGCGGCGGTAAAAAAGAAGCCATTGCCAAAGCAGTTGGCTTAAAAGGTAAAGACAGCTTACACGTACTCGATGCCACAGCAGGTTTAGGTCGAGATGCTTTTGTGCTGGCCAGTTTAGGTTGTGTGGTTGATATGATTGAACGCTCCCCCGTTGTTGCTGCGTTACTTCAGGATGGCCTAGACCGAGCTTTGTCGGATAACGAACTAGGTGCTTGGGTACCAAACCAGATGCGTTTGTTTCATGGAGTAGCGGTGAATCTGTTGCAAAGTTGGCAAGATGCAAACCCAGCCGCGGCACGTCCAGATGTGGTGTACCTTGATCCTATGTTCCCTCATCGTAAAAAAAATGCAGCCGTCAAAAAAGAAATGCGCTTATTTCAACAGTTACTGGGCCCAGACGAAGATGCCGACCTATTACTGGCACCAGCTTTAGCATTGGCGAAAAGTCGGGTGGTGGTTAAACGTCCATCAGGCGCACCCTGTTTGGCAGGTAAAAAACCACAGATTGAAATGTTAGGTAAAGCCAATCGCTTTGATGTTTATCTGACTAAAATTGTAAACAGATAAAAACTTTTTTAGTCGACTTACAAAGTTCGACAATCAGAGATGGCATAGGGTTAAAGGTACGTTTTGTGACGTATAGGAACACAAGCGGAGCCGCACTTATACGGCTTCAATCAACAAGGTTCATGTTTGCTAATGCGCTAACTGTTAATAGAAAGCCTGAATATCAGTGATGGCACGACCTAAAATCAGGGCATGAACATCATGGGTGCCTTCATAGGTATTTACGGCTTCCAGATTCATCACGTGACGAATGACGCCATATTCATCACTGATACCGTTGCCACCATGCATATCACGAGAAACTCGCGCAATATCAAGAGACTTGCCGCAGTTATTACGCTTCATTAACGAAATTAATTCAACTGGGCACTGATTTGCATCCATCAAACGCCCCATTTGTAAGCAGCCCTGTAGGCCAAGCGTTATCTCAGTTTCCATATCAGCCAATTTCTTTTGAATTAACTGATTTGCAGCCAAAGGACGACCAAATTGTTCACGATCTAATGTATAGGTTCTAGCCGCATTAAAACAAAACTCTGCCGCGCCTATAGAGCCCCAAGCAATACCATAACGGGCTTTATTCAAACAGCCAAAAGGCCCTGCCAACCCCTTAACTTCGGGAAACATGTTGGCATCTGGCACAAAAACATTATCCATAACAATTTCGCCAGTTATCGAGGCACGCAAAGAAAACTTACCTTCAATTTTTGGTGCAGATAAACCCTGCATATCTTTTTCAAGCACAAAACCACGAATTTTACCTTCGAGTTTGCCCCACACAACAAACACATCGGCTATGGGTGAATTAGTAATCCACATCTTATTGCCAGTTAATGCATAACCACCGTCCACTTTTTTGGCATGGGTAGTCATCGATGCTGGATCACTACCTGAGTTAGGCTCAGTTAAACCAAAACACCCCACCCATTCACCGGAAGCTAGTTTAGGTAAATACTTCATGCGTTGCTCTTCAGTGCCGTAAGTATATATTGGATGCATAACTAGTGACGATTGCACACTCATGGCGCTGCGATAACCGCTATCCACACGCTCTACTTCACGGGCAACCAACCCATAACTGACATAATTAACATCACTGCCACCGTATTGTGAAGGCAAGGTAGCGCCCAACAGTCCTAATTGCCCGAGTTCATTCATTATTTCTCGATCGAAGTGTTCATGTCTATTGGCTTCAAGTACACGAGGTAGCAATTTTTGTTGGCAATAATCATGAGCAGTATCACGGATCATGCGCTCTTCTTCAGTGAGTTGGCTATCAAGAAACATGGGATCTTGCCAGTTAAAAGAGGTTAATTTTTGGCTCACTAGGTAGCTCCGTTTATATATTTTTTAAGCATTAGTCCAACTTATAGGATTATTCTATGCTTAAAACAAGAATAAATATAATATATAGTTTTTATATTTTTGATAACTTTTTATTATTAGGTGTTTTACATGAATTTGAAACGTCTTGAATATTTTTGTCAGTTAGCGGCCCTAGGTAACTTTACTCGGGCAGCACATAAAGTAGGCATTGCGCAACCAGCATTAACCGTTGCTATTCAAAAGCTAGAACAAGAAGTGGGGTTAAAATTAATTAATCGTGCGGACAAACATTCTTTATTAACAGCCGAAGGGCAGGTCTTGCATAAACTGGCAATCCAGCTATTAAGCCAAGCTAAACAGGTTGAATTAGAGTTAGAAGAATTAAAAGATCTAGACAGGGGCACTATTCGCTTTGGCGTTTCCGCTATGATGGGCTCTTATTACTTTCCCAAAATATTGACCGAATTTAAGCAAAAATATCCAAAAATAAAAATCCACTTAGTCGATCAAGGTACAGCAGCCCTCGAGAAAATGTTACTCAATAGCGAACTCGATCTCGCTTTAGTACGTGGTGACTTAGAAAATCCACAACTGCGTTACACACAACTTATTAACGAAGAAATAGTCGCAGGTATGGCTAGCTCACATCCGCTATCCGCTGAACATACCATATCACTCGCGCAATTTTGCCTGCAGCCGCTAGTGTTATTTCATGAAGGTTATTTTTTACGTGAAGTAGTCAGTCAATATGCAAAAAAGCATCAGTTAACATTAGATATTCGTATGGAAACCAACCTAATTGAGCTGCAAAAGTCATTAGTTCGCAATGAAGTGGGTATTACGACTTGTCTATCGCGGATTTTACAAAACGAACAGCAGATGACATCCACTCCCTTTGAGCCAAAGATTGAATTTAAGCTGAGCTTGGCATGGAAAAAAAATCATTACCTGTCTAAAGCCAGCAAAGTATTCATGACGTATTTAACCTCTACAGTTAAGTCTAGTGACTAAGTTTATTACCACCTGAGCAAACCCAGTTTTTGCTATGCATGGGCTTTTAGGAACAGCGATAGATAAAATTCCAATGGCCACTAAAATAGCTGGTCGCGCTTATTTAGTGGCTTTATCAAAAGAAAAAAAATTCTTTAAGCGGCATTTTAAAGAAAAATTGGGCGATAAGTTTGATGCTGTCAAAGCTGGTTTTAGTCAAGCGTTTGACACCTAAAAAAAATTGGGTGTTGCAACTCGTGGAGTGATTAGGTCTGGGTATGCCTACATTCTTCGCAGTAGCCTTTATTTTCAGCAACTGCGAATATTAAACCTTACTATGCGAACGAATGAATGTATGAACGAACGAACGCATGAATGAATGTTTAATACTCAGACCATGGTGATAGGCTAACTATCTGAAATGAACCCAAGCACACAGCCAAAGCTTTTACCCATTTGGCGCTTTGCGCCGTTGCACTGCCTAGCCATTATCCTATAATTTTGACCTGCTGCCTTTTATTGACTCATCACACTTTTATTATTCTTCATCACGGCTTAAAAACCGTAGCTGCTGAGCAAGCATTTTAGCAAGTTTCATGTCTGCACCCGATCGCGCAGCACGGTCGATCATCGATTGATATATAGCATTAATTTCTAAGGGTCGATTATGTTCATAGTCAACTTTCATACTAGGCGCGTAGTCCTGCATGTTTGTCTCGGTATTCACGAGCATTAACTCGGCCACTGAGACACTAAGGGTTTGCCCGCAAGCATTTGCGGCGGTAATCACCTCAAGCATGATAGATTTAATTAGTTCACGGGAGTCATGCTGACGTAGAAGTTCAGCTGTAGTACTGTTGAGCACAACTGACAGTCCGTTAAAAGGTACATTCCAAACCAATTTTTGCCAGCGTAAAAAACACAAATTCTCAACGGATTTTACGTCAATACCACATGCAAGGAAATCCTCAGTAACCCGCCCAAGCTCTGGGGTGATGCCGGCCACAGATTCGTCATTCATGTAATGCCCAAGACTTATCATCCCAAAATCGCTATGTTTAATATGACCGGGACCAATTTTCGTACTACCAATAAAACACAAACCACCAATAATACTCGCTTGGGGTAAAATGTCAGCGGCAACCTGCTCTACTCCAAGGCCATTCTGCATGATCACGACAATCCCAGTGTGCTTTACGACCTGGGGCAGTAAAACTTCAAGCAAATGATTATTCGTTGTCTTTAAAGCGACAATGGCGACATCGCACAGTGGCATATCTTCAGGTTTGGCATATGCGTTAACATCAACGTTGAAGTTACCGTTGATAGAGTCTATCCGCAAACCCTGTTCATTAACGTGTTGGTAATCACTGTGGAGCAAAAAATGCACATCCATACCATTCTGGGCCAACATACCACCATAATAACCGCCAATAGCGCCAGTACCAATTACTGCATACTTCATAATATTCTCCACAGACAAGGTAAAAAATGTGCGTTCAATGTCCTTGCAAACCAATTGGCAGCATCTAACATATTGTTTATATTGTAATGAATTCTGAGGACGTGGTTCGTCTTAACCAGAGTTCAAGTTATTTAGATAAGGTTAATTTCTCGCTTACCCCGTTGCGGCCTAAATTAGTATTTCTTAGAATTTAAAGGGCCAGCTCCAAATTAAATCCATGATAGTAGTTGGTGGTTTATGAACCTCATACATTTATTAAAATGATATCAAATTTTTGGTTTTAACTACATGTTGTTGCTTCCCTTACCCATCCTTGCTGTTAACAACTTGCTGCATTCAATGTGTTCATAGTGTCACAGGGACTAATCAATAGACTTAAAAATATGGACGTGAGGCCTATGTCTTACTCACTCAAAGCGAAAATGATGCACACAAACATGACAGTTCCTTGAGGCAGCTACTTTCAGTTAAAAGTTTAATGGTGCTGTTAATAATGATTGAGAGAACCAAACAAATCATAAAGCAGCAGTCCCTTTAAAGCGGGTTCATAATGCATATGTGAGTTTCAAACATAAACATCCAGTTTCACACTTTAATCTGCACTTACACTTACACTTACATCATAATCTTAGGCAATAACAATGACAGTATCGTAATCAGTACCAATACATCCATTGTAAGAAATCGTGCCACTCCCATAAAAATTTCATACACGGCAACCGAGGATTTAGTGACACTGGCGATAACAAAAACATTTAATCCTATCGTTAGGGCAAGCACCATAATGCCTAATGGATCAAGAAACATACCTAGTAACAGATATACACCTGCGATCATAACCATCAATAGCCATAGAGATACATCTGCATCCTCGACAATGCCACCCAATGAGGGTTCCATGCCAGTTAATGCCAAAAACCCAACAAGAATACTGGCACTTACAGCAATAAAGAAGATAGAAGTAGTTTGTGTACAAGTGTCCTTAATGGATAAAATAAAGTGCGACCAAGTAAGCCTTTTTGTAAAGAACCAATAACGATGACCCAAAGGCACTGATTGCTGCAGCTTCAGTAGCGGTGAATAAACCACCATAAATACCCCCCAATAATAATGGTGAAAAGCAACATTGCCGGCCAACACCTTACCGCAGCTTTTAGGCGTTCTCCCTTTTCAAATGTGTTGCTCAGGGCCGCTGCAACATCAATTCTGAGCAGTTCGAAGATAAGCAATCGCGTATGTTACTTTTTAGAGACACCACATCTCACTGTTTTTATTAACTATTTACTTTATATCCGTTCGCACTGTCGGCCAGTACAGACAGATAATCGGTATCATTTCACATTAAAGCAGCTTCAATTCGTGTCATTTATTTTACATTATTGTTTTAAAAGGATTATTTTTTTCTGGCCCAGTTCTTGTAATTGCTATAACTACAATCCGACCATTAGGGGTGGGTGTTTCGTTAATCAGGAGGTAGTTACCTTGTCTATTACATTCGAACTATGCCGAGAAAGCAGGCTGCTTGAGCAATATTACGACCTGCGTGAAAAATGTTTCCGAAAAGAACTGGGGTTACCAGACTTTGACGGTGGCGAAGATGAGCGCGACCTGCAGGGGGAAATAGTAATCGCCCGCCAAGGTGATCGTTGCGTGGGCGGCGCCCGTATCGCTAATGGTTCTCCACTGGATGGTCAGTTGCGGGATCTAGCACTCAATCCAGGGGCCTCCTGTATGTGGGAACGTTTTGTAATTGACCCAGCTTTGCGCTCACTACAGTTAATACGAGACTTTGTGGGGCACCTGATTGAATATTCCCGAAAAGCGGGTTACCACTATGCGGCGATATTAAGTTCCATGCGAAATGCCCGCTTCTACCGTCAGTGCCACTCGGCTCTGAAAGTCGACTTCAAGATACATGACCACGTACCAAATTTTTCCAAGGGCGCATTCTCCGGCCTTGAGCACTACCTTTCGGTGTCATACCTGCTGGGTAGTCAGAGAATCAGAATAGCGGCCTAAACGCGACACCATTCTTTGCAGCCTGGATTTATGTCAATTCTTTTTAAAACGCACTTCACTGGAAGCGCGCACCTACATCTTTTCCCATTGTTTTTATGAGGCTTCATTTTTTGGGATATTTATTGCTGCCACCTGAAAGACACTACAACCCAATCGAGTGTTACATAATTAACAACAAAATGACGTGGTAACAATAATAGAATATATTTTTTCTGCGATGAGACTCATGCTTGTTGTCCAGGAAAGCATGGACGACTTAGTTCTGGGTGTAGGAGTGTAGGAGTGTAGGAGTGTAGGTAAAATAAAGCGTCAATTTTCATATATCTCCTTCTTTTATAAACTTGAAGACGAGAAAGTCATACAATATTACTTAACTATTTTAACAAAATTTAAAGTAGAGACAAACACCTTTTGCTGTTGTAGAGCCAGCTCTAGAGACTGTTGATTTATGATGATGAACGTATTTATTCAAACCGACTTATATTTGGCTGATACCACTAATTAACACTTATATAGCCTTTAAAATGACTACACTTCTTATAGGTGCATGTTCACTGTGTTTCTGTCTGTTAACATTAAT
>Ga0115005_10001741_pt1 | contig 17430 bp, 10 predicted proteins | sample ArcOceMetagenome_FD_87163 | JGI IMG/M metagenome (GOLD analysis project Ga0115005, IMG submission 87163) | Marine eukaryotic phytoplankton communities from Arctic Ocean - Arctic Ocean - Greenland ARC118M Metagenome | ecosystem: Environmental > Aquatic > Marine > Oceanic | place: Arctic Ocean... | reverse complement strand
ATAATGAATAATGCTTGATGTTTTCTTTTCATTTTACTTGAAATTAGGCAACTCGAAAACTTCTTAAATAAACGCTCTAGCACGAAAGCTAATTAAATAAAAGCTTTCAATAATTTAAGGTTAATTCGAATTGCAATTCTTTCACAAAAATATCTAATAAATCACATCATCCAAGTATTGATTTAATCTAGTTTTATTAACACCTGCAGAACTTAAGTTAATTACTGATTCCTCTTGCGTTTTTAATTCTGAAAAAGCCAACTTGAATTTATCTACATCAACTGCCTGAACAGCAACCAAAGTGACATTTACCCCTTTTGGAATATCATATACTAAATAGGTTCCATTACTTACTTGGTAAACAGGAAGCACACTATTTATATCATTAAAAACAACATAAACACAGTAAGCTTTTACACTTATCCCTTTGTCTATTTTAATTTTCATTGTAATTGTTTCATCTGCTTGATAAAAGCGATCACAATTAATCCAACCCAACTGATTAAACTTTCCAGTTAAAAAAGTTCCCTCAATGTATGATCGTTCCAAGTAAGTCATATCGTTAGGACTAGTTGCTGAAGCCATTTGTAAATTCCCGTCTGCATCTTCATAAAACTCACCAAACTTCCCCAACACTCCTGATGTCTCATCAATGCTAAGCGGTTCTTCAATGTTAATCTCTTCAGTGATTTCAGCGCCTTCATTTTTTATGAATTTTTGATTTGGATTCTTATTCCAAACTAATTCCCCATTTCTATCAGCAGCATAAAAAGAATAAAAATCTTCTGAGGTTTTCCCCTCTAATATTTTCAAATTATAGCTGGCGTTTCTTTTTAATTTTACTTTTAGATCATTTTTAAAAGCCTCAATATTATACATTCCTTGAGTTTCTAACATCCCATGACTTCCTAAAGCAGTCACTCCAAATTTCACAAAGTCTTGTTTTGAGGTGTACTCTTTAATCTTAATCGTAATTAAGTCATTCATTAATCCTTCAAAACTATGTGGTTTAAATTCCAAAACATTCCCAGATGGCAACTGAACTGAAACTCCATGTTTATTTAGAAAAGAGTAGGTTAACACTTCTTTATTGTTTTGAATTTCATTTAACGAAACTGAACTTTTTAACTTCCGTGGTTTGTGAACCCAAACTTGTTCAAATATGGAATATTTATAAATTAATTGTCTTCCTAGTATGCCGTTTTCTTTTAAAAAAGAACCTATCGCCCGGTTTCTAATTTTAGCAAATTTATAAGCTAAGAAGTTATTTTCACTCATCTCTTTTTGTGTGATTGTGGTGAAATAAAGCCAATCTCCTGCACCAAGTTTAAAATATTCATCAATGATTATATTTTTATTTTCTTCACTAATCTTAACGCAGTTATTAAGAAACTCTAACTTCACTTCTCGAGTTAAATTCTTAGAAAAAACAATTGTAGAAATTGAAATAAAAATAATTAAGGTAACTGCTCTCATAACGTACATTTTTCTTCATAACGAACGGATTTTAAAATGTAACAGAAAAATTGCGTTTTTAGGATTTTGAATTTATTGTGCACATTAAAACTTAAAAAGTCTTAAAAAGTATGTTTACTGAATATTAATGGCGAAATTTGTATTCTTATTCATAAAGAATCAAATATCATTTATGATTTTAGACCTAATTATTACTTTCTTATTTAGTATTTCTCCACTTGGAGAAGGAAGGGTTGGTATTCCTTATGGAATTCTTGAAGCTGAACTAGATCCAATTTTAACATTTTTGGTATCCCTTGGCGGAAACTTGATGGTATTCCCGTTATTTTCATACGTAATGAAGCTTTCGAATAAACATTTATGGAAAAGCAGGCGCTATAAGAAAAGCGCAGTTTACTTAACTAGAAAAGCAAAGAGGGGAACGCAATCAAACATTCGAAAATATGGTATTTGGGGTTTAATGGTTTTTGTAATGATTCCATTACCTGTAACAGGTGCCTATTCGGGAACGATTGCAGCATTTGTAATGCAAATGAATTATAAAAAATCATTCCTTGCAGTTTCTGTTGGAGTTACAATTGCACTTTTAATTACGACTGTTGCTAGTTATTATGCAAAATTAGGGTTGGGTTAACATCAAAATATTTCGCATAAAAAAGGGTAAAACGAATGTTTCACCCTTTTTTTATTGTTTTGTGAATTATTTTAAATCAACGCTATAAGGTAAATATTTTTTGAAATTCTCTATTATTCCTTGATCAATTTTAATTTCTTCAGGAGTATAGCCAGCGGCTTTTTTAACACGCTCTTCAAAATCGGTTAATACATTCATGTAATTAATAAACGCAGCGTATGGAGAATCGTAATGCGAGAAGTACTTATGCACGTCACCATCACTCCAAAATTTAGTACACATATAATAAAAATGATCGGACGTTTGTAGTTTTACCCAGTCATCTTTAATTTTTTTGTCATCTACATTCTTAACTAATTCTTCTAATTCATATAAGGAATCAAAAGCATCATCCTGAATTGGGTTTCCTAACCAAGCTGTTAAATCACGTTCAGCATCAGCCCAAGATATTGTATTGTGAATATCAATCTCAGAAACAGGATTTAATTGAGCAGCAGCCTCAGAAGGTGTTACAAAATCAAACTGTGAATGATTTATGATTTGATTTGGCAATTCTCGCATGAATTCAAATATTCCACTTTCGGCCCATTGATGCTCTCCAAAAGTTTCATAATCCATAAAAAGGTTAATAATCTCTTGATTCCAAGCTGTAGAGTTTACCCACTGCCCAAAAGTTTCAGCATGCAATGGCCAAGATTCCCATGATCGCTCCGAGAACCTAAATGCGATATCATCACTTAGCTTATAATTCTTTAATAAGAGCTTTAGATCAGGGTGTTGGCAATGACTATATATAAAGTTTGGACTCCTCCAATCCATTATATGATCAGCGCCTTCAGTAATCATTGTTTTATAACCCATCTCGTGCACTAGGCTTCCGATTTGGTTATTGTAAATCAGCTCTGTATTACGGAAAGTTGTTGGTATTTGACCAAAGTGCTCTTTTACCTTAGCCGTTTGTTTTGCAACCTGAGCTTTAAACTCTTCTGGAGACTTTAAAGCAGACAATGAATGCCCGTATGTTTCAGCGATAAACTCAACACAACCAGTATCAGCCAATCGTTTAAAACTATCTAAAACATCCTGAGCATACAATTCAAATTGCTCGATACAAATTCCAGAGATAGAAAACGAAACTTTAAAGTTTCCGTTGTGCGCTTGGATTTGCTCCAATAACAATTGATTCATAGGCAAGTAACACTTATCGGCTACTTTACGCATGATTTCATGATTTAATTTCTTATCGAAGTAATCATCGTCACAACTAATGTCAAAGAATCTGTAATCCTTTAATCTAAAAGGTTGGTGAACTTGGAAGTAAAAACAAAGCTTTTTCATTTTTTATCTTTTGATTATTAAATAATTAAACACGAACACTTCGTCTTCTATCAATCGTTTTGTTATAAATTTCTCTCACCTTTAAAGCAGCATACTCCCACTTCATCTCGTGTACCTCATCTGTTCCATCTCCAGCCAATTGCTTAGAAACTTCTTCATGTTTTAGTAAACCAATGATGGTATCCGATAATGCGTTAACATCCCAGAAATCAACTTTAATAGCATTATTTAATACTTCAGAAACTCCAGATTGCTTAGAGATAATAACTGGAACCCCAGTTCTCATTGCTTCAAGTGGTGTAATTCCAAATGGTTCTGAAACCGAAGGCATTACATACACATCTGTCATTCCGAAAAGATTGTTGGTTTCAAAGTAATTTAAGAACCCTGTAAAGTGAAATCTTTTACTAATTTTTAATTCTGCAGCTCTTTCTAAACAGTTTAAAAACATATCCCCATTTCCGGCCATCACGAAGTGTGCATCCGGCATTACTTCAAGAACCTTTTTAGCAGCTTCAACAAAATAATCGGGTCCTTTTTGGAAAGTAATTCTTCCAAGGAACGTCACTATTTTCTTATCTACTAAATTCTTCTTTGGATATATAATAGCAGGCTTTGGGACAACCGCATTATGTACAACAGATATTTTAGAACCATCGATTCCGTACCTGTTAATTAATATTCGCCTTGTTAATCTTGAAACACAAATAATTCGATCAGCGGCTTCACAACCTTGTCTTTCCATTTCGTAAACCTCTTGGTTTATAGAATCTCCAGAACGATCAAATTCAGTGGCGTGGATGTGAACTACTAATTTCTTACCACTAACTTCTTTGGCCATAATAGCAGCTGGGAACGTTAACCAATCATGTGCATGAATTACATCAAAATCTTGGTCTTGTGCAATTTGCATAGCAACAACGGCGTACTTAGAAACCTCACTTAATAGATTTTTTCCATACTTACCACCAAAACTAAATTTAGCTGTGCTAAACGTAGAGTCGATTTTCAGACTTTCAACATCAAACTCTGAACGCTCCAAAAACTCTTGTGGAGAAACATAGGGTAAAATATGTGAATGAATTTGTAGGTATTTAACCTTTTCTAGGTTTTTATTGAAGTGGTCGTTTGAGAAATTAACATTAATATCACTTGCTCCAACTAATCTAAACTTATCTGTTTCTTCAGTACCATAAAGTTTAGGCACTACAAAAGTTACGTCAACACCATTATCAATTAGTCCACTAACTAATCCATAACAAGCAGTTCCTAAACCTCCCGAAATCTCAGGTGGAAATTCCCACCCAAACATTAATACTTTTAATGGTTTTGATTCCATAATTATTATTTAATATTTTGGTGCTGTTTTATCAGCGCCTTAATTCTAATTAATTCTGCCACACTCCAAGCTTGTGAAATTGTTCCCTTTGCTTTAAAAGGTGGCTCTGCGTCATAAATTTCTGCAATTGTCCCGATTCCGTAGCTATAAAGCTCGTTTTCAAAACCTTGGTAAATTTCGCTCAGTAAATCTACGGCAGATTTTCCAAATAATGATAAATATCCTTTAGTAAAATGACCTAATAACCAAGGCCATACAATTCCTTGATGATATGAGTTATCTCTAGTTTTTTGGTCACCTTGATAAATCCCAATATACTTCTCATCATCTTGAGATAACGTCCTCAAACCCCTGGAGGTTAGTAGCTTATCTTTCACCTTTGTCAAAACAGACTTACTCATCTCTTCGTCACAGATACTATATTTTAATGCTGTTGCAAATGTTTGATTAGGACGGAAACTCCAATCTTTTGAATTTTCTTCACAAACATCGGCCAAATACCCTCTTTTTTCATCCCAAAACATGTCCTTAAAAGCTGGTTTTAACTTTTTAGGAATGGCACTCCATTTGTCAACAAATTGATGGTCTCCAGATTTACCTGCCAACTCTAATGAAAAACAGATTGCGTGATACCATAAAGCGTTAAGTTCAACAACATAACCTGATCTAGGCGTTACAGGAACACCATCAACTATGGCATCCATCCATGTTAAGGCAATGTCTTTCTGTCCACCATATAACAATCCATTTTCTTTCATATGGATGTTAAATAATGTTCCAGTTTTATAATTGTCTAAAATGTGAACAATCTCTTTTTTAAAATCTTTCCACGTTTCGATATAATCTCCTGTTGCATCAGCATATTCCTGTAACGCCCAGAAAAACCACAACGAAGCATCGGCTGAATTATATTGAGCATTAGCGCCCACTCCTATATTTGTTAAAAGACCTCCTTTAAGATCTTTTAACATCGTTTTTAGTACGTTTTTACAAACTTCAGGTTGGGGATTATCACGGTAAAGGGTTAAACCTGGAAGAGCTAAAAAAGTATCTCTGCCCCATCTCCCAAACCAATGATAACCTGCTCCTATTTCAACACCATGATCTTCTGTTTTAGAAATAAATTGATCGGCTGCTTTTTCTAAATAAGCTTCTAAAGAATCTAAAACAGGTTTATCTTTTAAAACCTTATTAAATTCTGCATTTATGCCTTCAACACGCTCTTCTTGTGTTGAAATTGAAATTACAACAGGTTCATCCTTTTTTAAATCAAACGACATTAATCCTACAGAGTATAAATCCTCTTTAAAATCGTAACCTCTATTTAATTCTTCTAAATACTCTGCTTGATAATGCCAATTCCCATTGCCTAAAAATTCATTTGGAATAGAAGTTTGGATATGCAATCTATCGTAATGTTCTTCTAATTTATAACTGATTCCGTTTTCAACAGTCCCAACCTCAATATCAGAGGCGTCCACAGTTCGCAACTTGTGAATCCTTCTAAACGATGAAAACGGCCGAACACCAAACCGAATATTATCTCCTTTGATTAAGGTGTACTTGATAAGTAACTGATTCTTATTTGGAGTGAATTGTATTTCTTTTTTAATCTTATGCTTATCTATTTCGTAAATCCAAGTTGGAATTTTAGCCAATTCGAATGAGTCTTGAAAAACAAACCCTTTCGGGTCAGCAGTAAATGAATATTGGTGAACACCTAATTCGTAAACACGATCATGAATTTCAGCAACTTCATGCAATACATTTAACAACACATAACTATGGCTATCTATTTGGGGTTGGCGTACGACAAAAGTACCGTGATATTTTCGCGTATTCACTCCTGCCAAAGTAGAACTACAATATGCTCCCAAATCATTTGTTTCAATAAACTCTCGTTTACTTGAATTATTAAAATCCGTTAAGAATTTTCTATCAAACTTCACACTTCCCATCTACAGTCTATTCTCTTTATAAAAATTAATTAATCCATTCGTTGATGAATCGTGGCTATTAATTTTGTTATTACTCTTCAACTCAGGTAAAATAGCTTTTGCTAATTGTTTACCTAATTCCACTCCCCATTGATCAAATGCGTTCACATTCCAAATGATACTTTGAGTAAATATTTTATGTTCGTACATCGCAACTAAACTTCCTAAAACTTTAGGAGTAAGTTTCTTTACCATGATAGAATTACTTGGCTTATTTCCTTCAAAAACTTTATGAGGTAACAATTCATTTATCGCTTCCTCTTCCATACCACTAGATAATAATTCTTCTTTCGCCTCTTCACTTGTTTTCCCTCTCATTAACGCTTCTGTTTGCGCAAAATAATTAGACAATAATTTGGAGTGATGATCACTTATTGGATTTTGAGAATTTACAGGAGCAATAAAATCACATGGAATTAATTTTGTTCCTTGATGGATTAATTGATAAAACGCATGCTGACCATTTGTCCCTGGCTCACCCCAAACAATGGGTCCAGTATTGTAATTTACCTTACCGCCTTCCTTTGTTGTTGATTTACCGTTACTTTCCATATCTCCTTGCTGAAAATAAGCCGCAAAACGATGCATGTATTGATCGTAAGGTAAAATACAATGAGATTCTGCGTTAAAAAAGTTGTTATACCAAACCCCTAATACCGCTAAAATCACAGGGATGTTTTCTTCGAAAGGAGCTGATTCAAAATGTTCATCCATTTCGTGTGCTCCTAATAATACTTCTTCAAAATTTTCGAATCCAATAGCTAAAGCAATGCTTAAGCCTATTGCACTCCAAAGACTATATCTGCCTCCAACCCAATCCCAAAACTCAAACATGTTTTGAGTGTCAATTCCAAAAGCAGCGACTCCTTCAGTATTTGTAGACAAAGCTACAAAGTGCTTAGCTACATCCGTTTCATTTGCAGTTGATTGTAAAAACCAATCTTTTGCAGAACTAGCATTGGTTAAAGTTTCTTGAGTTGTAAATGTTTTTGATGCAATTACAAAAAGTGTTGTTTCTTGATTAACCTGTTTCAACGTTTCCGCGATATGAGTCCCATCAATATTGGATACAAAATGTACTTTAAGATGATCCCCTCCGTAGGGTTTTAAAGCTTCAGAAACCATTAGCGGCCCTAAATCAGACCCTCCAATTCCAATGTTAACTACATCAGTAATTGATTTACCAGAGAAGCCTTTCCATTCACCGCTTCTTACTTTTTTTGTAAAAAGACGCATTTGGTTTAACACCTCATTTATTTGAGGCATAACATCTTTACCGTTAACAATAACAGGCGTATTTGATCGATTTCTTAATGCAGTATGAAGTACTGATCTTTTCTCTGTAATGTTAATTTCATGACCTAAGAACATTGCCTTAATCCCCACTTCAACACCGGTTTCTTTTGCTAAATCAACCAATAATTTAAATGTTTCAGAAGTTATTCTGTTCTTAGAAAAATCCAAAAGAATATCATTTAATCCAACCGAAAATTCATCAAACCGATTATCATCTTTAAAAAGATCTTTAAGGTGAATGTTTTGAACTTTATTAAAATGTTCTTCTAGGGCTAACCAAGAAGGTGAATTTGTAAGATTGCTCATACTGTAACCGCTATTTATACAGTTACAAAAATAAGGTGAAACAATTAGTTAACACAGAATTTAAGCCAAAAATTATCTAATATTTTATGAAAATTTATTTCAACAATTAAATATCGATTTTAACAGATTTAAAAAGTCTCTTAATAGGAATAAAATAAGTGTTTTGTTTTGAATCCAGTACTTTTGTTTAGGTTGAGTAATTCAATTACAAATTTTAATGCCTTCTTTCTCTCAGCTACTTAAATCGTAAAAGAATACAAGTTCTTTAAGCTGTTTTATTAAAAAGTTAATTTACTAATCACCACTTGAAATTAAAAGATTCTAAATCCATCGTCTTTTCACATCATTAAGCTCAAATTTTGCGCATAAAAAGGGCTGATAAAACCACCCAATTTAGATTCTCTTAATATTTATGCTATTACACAAAAAAGTGTTAACGTTTCCTTTTCATAGGTTTGATAATAATCTAACATTCTTAAAAGTCTGCTAATTTTGGAGCTCTTGGGAAGGGTATTACATCTCGAATATTCCCCATCCCTGTAACGAAAAGTAAAAGCCTTTCGAAACCTAAACCAAAACCACTATGAATAGCTGTTCCAAACTGACGAGTTTCTAAATACCACCAAATATCTTCTTCTGGAATATCAAATTTAGCTATTGCTGATTTCAATTTTTCTAAATCCTCTTCTCTTTGAGAACCCCCTATAATTTCGCCTATCCCTGGCACCAAAACATCCATAGCGGCAACCGTTTTACCGTCCTCATTTAGCTTCATGTAAAAAGCCTTTATTTCAGCAGGGTAATCAGTGACAACAACTGGTTTTTTAAAATGCTTTTCTACCAAAAACTTCTCATGTTCACTTTGTAAATCGATGCCCCAATCTTTTACTGGATATACAAATTTCCCTTTCTTATTTGGTTTGGAGTTTTTTAAAATATCAAAAGCTTCAGTATAAGTAACTCGAGCAAAATTATTTTCCGTAATAAACTTCAACTTTTCTATTAAAGTCATTTCTTGTCTTTTATTTTGAGGCAATAACTTCTCTTCATCCGCTAATCGATTATCTAAAAAATCGAGATCATCTTTGCATTTATCTAAAGCATACTGAACGCAATACTTCATAAACTCTTCCGCTAAATCGATGTTATCCTTCAAGTCATGAAAAGCAACCTCTGGCTCAATCATCCAAAATTCAGCAAGATGTCTTGAAGTATTTGAATTTTCGGCTCTAAAAGTTGGTCCAAAAGTATAAATCTTGCCTAAGGCCATTGCCGCCAACTCGCCGTTCAATTGACCAGAAACCGTTAAACTGGCTTCCTTTCCAAAAAAATCTTTTTCCCAGTCTATATTTCCTTCTTCATTTAAAGGTGCTTTGTTAGGTTCAAAAGTTGAAACTCTAAACATTTCTCCAGCCCCCTCACAATCTGAAGCTGTTATAATTGGAGTATGGATATTAAAAAATTCTCGATCATTAAAAAATTGATGAACCGCAAACGTCATTGCATGACGAATTCTAAAAATAGCAGCGAACGTATTTGTACGAACTCTTAAATGTGATTTTTCTCGCAAAAATTCTAATGAATGCTTTTTAGGTTGGATAGGAAATTCATCTGGATTTGATTCCCCTAATATTTCAAAGCTCGTAACTTTTAATTCGCAAGCCTGCCCTCTACCTGAAGACTCAACAAGCTCTCCTTTTGCACGAACTGCAGCACCCACATTTATTTTATTTAAAAACTCGGTTTCATAATCAGAAGCATTCAAAACCAATTGAATTGTTTTTATAGTTGAACCATCATTAACAATTACAAATTGATCATTTCTGAAGAATCGTACCCAGCCTTGGATTACAATTTCCTGATTACTTATTGGTCCTGAGAGAATTTGATTTATCGTACTGGTTTTCATAAATTCAAATTTATGAAAAAGCTAGCCTTTGTAATAAAAAACTAAAGTTTATAATTCGATTCCTGCAACTTCAATCCCATCTGTTTGAGCTTGAGATTCTTTAAATAGACTTTACTATCATTGTGATTCCTATTCAAATAAGTTTACGAGTGTGTTAATCTTCTTTTCTGCGAATTCTTTGAAGTAACTTCCCAGCTTTTTAATAGGCCAAAAGACTAAGTTTGGAGTCTGATGTACTGCCGGATGTAAATTGATTAATGTTTTCAGGTTGTGTATTCTTAAATGAGATTAGCCCATCAAATCTATTTATAGAATTGATTTATTTGAATCAAAACTTATTTAATTGAATTACAAATAACTCAATTAACATTAAAAATCATGTTGCGTTGTATTCAAAGCTATCTAACTTACTTTTCTAAAGACAAATAGTAATATTACAAGGAAGATCGGTATTGTAAAAATCTATTCTTTATTTAAAGGTAAAATAATAGTAAAAACAGTCTCTGTTCCGTATATCGATTCAAAACTTATCTCACCGCCCATATTTTCTATAATCTTCTGTACCATCGCCAAACCGAGCCCCATCCCTGAGTTTTTCGTAGTGAAATTCGGGACGAATATATGTGAATAATCTTCTTTGGAGATACCTTTCCCATTATCCTTAATCATAACTTTTACTTTTTCATCCGTAAAGTCACTTTGGAGAAGTACGTACCCCGATCTATCTTCTGGGATTGCTTGAATCGCATTTTTAATCAAATTATTAAAAACTCTTAGTAGCTGATCTTTATCACCATTAACGAAAATAGAACCTTCAAAATCAAAACTTACCTGAACATTATCTGTTCCATTATAGATGTCAACCGAACTCTTTATAATATCGTTAATATTAACTTTAGAGAAGCTTGTTTCGGGCAGTTTAGCAAACGACGAAAATTCTGTTGCAATAGCTGAAAGGGTGTCAATTTGAGTAATTAGATTTTTTCCGAAATTCTTAAATCGTTCACTTCTCTCCTCTTCCGAAAATGAACTCCAACGCATTTGTAAATGTTGAACACTCAACTTCATAGGAGTTAATGGATTTTTTATTTCGTGTGCAACTTGCTTTGCCATTTCACGCCAAGCATCTTCACGTTCACTTTCGGCCATCCGTTCAGCACTTTCAGTTATTTCCACAACCATTCTATTGTACTCTTTCACAAGCTTTCCTACCTCATCCTTTCCTTTATAATTTATCAGCTCATTCGTTTGACCCAACTGAATCTTACCCATTTTTTCCTGAATTAAACGAAGAGGTTCGGTGATACGATTGGTAAGCATTAAACCAATAACCATTGCTAAAACAATCAATAAAGCATAAATATTTAATAAGGCTACGATGAAGTTTGATATCTCATTTTTCAAATCGTTGGACCGAGCAAAATAAGGAAGGTTTAGGTAAGCCAATAAATGACCTTCATTATTGAAAAATGGGACATATGCAGATAAGTATTGCATTCCTTCTATATCTTCTATTTGAACAAATTGAGTTTGAGAATTATAGAGCATTTGATACATTGCTAATGGATTCATTCGTTTACCCGATAGACCTTTTTGAAATATTTTATTCTGTGAGGAAGAAATCAACATACCGTTTACATCATATAAATTAATATCAGTAAAAAATACTTTAGAAAACTTTTCTAAGATCAATTGAATATAATCCTGACTAACATCCTCTATTTTTTCATTGCTTCCCACTTTATGTTCTACTTCAATTTTAACCGATTTAATTTTCTCAGAAATTGCGTCAAAGTTTTTTTGATTGTATTGATTTTTCAAATAATAGACTGATCCTATCCCTATAAATAAAGTACTAAAAAAGAGTATAAATACAATTACTGATTGAAATCTTGTTTTAAAACTAGAAGTTTGATTAAACTCGCCATACAGCAATCGATAAAGCAATAAGCTGGCGATTGTTAATATTGAAAAGAAAGCAAATAAATAGGAGTAAAACGCCATTTGATCCCAAATTCCGGTAACTTTTTCACTTAAGAAATAAACATCTTCTCCTTCTTTTTTAACTAAGTGTGCTGTTTCATTCTGCTCAAAATAACTCCAATCTTCTTTTGTTCCTTTGTAATAATCCAAACTAGTACTATATAGGAAGTTCCCTTTTTGTTTTAGGAGTTCTCCATTTTTGAAATGTGCGAAAGAAAACTTTGAGCTTAGGGATTTACGTTCAACTTGCTTATCCAACAGTAAAGTGGGGAATCCGACACCATCTGGTTTAAATTTTGAATCAAGTTCGAAGTAAACCTTTGCATTGTTTTCAAATTCAATTAAGCCCAAATAACTAATACGACCATTTTCATTTAGCAACAGATATAATCCTTCTGACACCTCTTGACCAACCGATTTAATAATCTCATCAAAGAAGGACTGACAAGAAATTGGATGCTCAGTATTAACAAAAAGAATACTATCCTCTTTTAAACATGGATTGACTTGTAAATCAAATTTATCCCAAAAGCCAAAAAAATAGTTTTTCTTAAAAAACTTAAACAAGTCTTGATCTGAAATAGAATAATCAGAGATGATTGCTTGCGCCTTTTCATCACAAATTAATTCCGATTGAATTCCTTTATACAAATATTCAGCTATAAGGTCTTTCTCCTTTCCAAGCTTTGATAATAAAATCTTTTTTTCATCTATATTTTTTATATCACTATAATCCCTGAGAGATTGCGTAATCATTAAAGAAAATATGAAGATTAAAGAGATAGAAACTTTAAAGGTTATTTTCTCTTCACCCTTAAAGTAACTAATTAGTAAAAGAATAAATATGGGTAAAGACCACGCTAATTCAACTGCGTCAGAGAAACGAAATAAATATCCTATGCCTATAAAACAGGCTGTTGTGAAAATAAATGTTATTATTGATTGTATAAAATTAAAGCCTAAACATTTTATGAAATCAATTAATTTCCAACATATAATGAGGTAGATTGAAAGAATTCCAGACAAACAAAAAAGAGCGATTACAGTTGTGTATTCAACCGATAATATTTTGGATAAATCAAGTGGAATTTCAGAGTACAAAACCAATCCTTCCACAGTTTCTATAATTCCCCAAGTTAGCAGATAAACAAGAATAAAAGAGATAAATAATAAAGGCTGTCTGAATTTCAACCAATAATTGAGCTTAAAATCTAATCCTTTTAAAAAAGAAAAGGTCAATGTTAAAATGAAAACAACATACATTAACAAATCCCCTAATGAAGGAACCGTTGTCGAAAATGCTAATAATTTCGGATTAAAAATTTCTAATTCATTCAAATTATACGGAAACGTAAACTCCCATAATAAGAATCGAATTAGTATAAATATGGGTAAAATAATTGAAAATTTCCATTTAACAGATAAGCCTTTTGCCAATAAAAGCATTCCAAGAAAAAAAGCTATTAAACCAAGAATCTCCAAACAAATTAAAAAGTAATTAAGCGGCGGAATAAATAATAAGGTTGGCAGAAGGTGAAAAGAATCTCCACTCTTTAAAGTAATCTCAACAGACTCCTTAACGGGCTCAACAAGTATCTTCCAGCCTTTTTTTAAAAAAAGTTCTTCATTAAATGAATTGGATACATAACTGTTTTCAAAATCATATTCTTTTTTTAGAAAGAACTGTGCTATGAAACGCAGTCCACCTTTAGTTTTCGATTGAATAATATAGAACCCATTATTTGTTTTGATAAAGCCATTCCGGATATCAGCAGGAGGAATCACTAACTTATTTGAACTCCAGAATTTTAGATTTTCATCCTCATAAATGTAAATCCCAATTGCTTGCTCTTCTAAAGACTTATGATAATCTACACCATTACTTAGCAATGAGACTAAACCTCCTGTGTCAATAATCGATTGATAATATTTAATTTCAGTAGATAGTTGATCTTCAAATTGAGCTAATGCCTTTTCAAAGTGATCAACCTGATGATTTACAGCCCAATCTCTATCTTGGTAATACTTCTTAAACAGTCCAGTAAAAAGGATTGTTAGCAAGCCCAAAACAATGAGGTACTTATTATATTTCTTAAGCTGATCCAATAATTCTGTTTGTCAAAAATTATACCGTAAAAAAAAAGGTTATTAGTAAAAACTAATAACCTTTCTAAAATACTATGAATTATTCAATTAACCGTTTAATGCCTCGGCACCTCCAACGATTTCTAAAATTTCAGTTGTAATTGCAGCCTGACGAGCTTTGTTATACTGTAACGTTAATTTATCAGCTAAGTCTTTCGCGTTATCAGTTGCTTTATGCATTGCAGTCATACGAGCACCATGTTCACCAGCAATCGAATCAAGGATTGCTTTGTAAAATTGAGTTTTAAGAGACTTCGGAACTAATTCAGTAACAATATCCTCTTTGTTTGGCTCGTAGATGTAATCTATTGAATTAGAAGATAAGTCTTCAGACTCTCCAGCAACTAACGGTAAAAATTGTTCATTTTGAACATCTTGAACAGCAGCATTTCTAAATTGATTATAAACCAATACAACTTTATCGTATTGACCTTCTACAAACTCAGCCATAACGACTTCTGCAATATTAGCAACGTTTTCAAAAGACATGTCATTGAAAATTTCAATTTCAGTCCTAACAACGTTTAAACCTTTATTTGCTAAAAATTCACCACCTTTCTTTCCAACACATAAAAACGATAAGTTTTTATCAGCGTATTCTCCAGTTACAATTGATAAACACTTCTTTGTGATTGCTGAGTTAAAACCTCCACACAAACCACGATTAGAAGTAACAGCAACAACTAACACCTTTTCCTCAGGTCTTACTACCGAATACATCCCTTCTGAAGATTCTTCAGTCCCCGAAGTAAGGTTCTCTAAAATCTCTTGCAATTTTTCAGCGTATGGTCTCATCTGAGTAATAGCATCAGTTGCTTTTTTTAATTTAGCAGCCGATACCATTTTCATAGCACTGGTGATTTGCATCGTAGATCTTATCGATGTAATCCTGTTTCTAGTTTCCTTTAAATTTGCCATTATGCTAATTCAAATTAAAAAAGCGAAGCGTTAAACCGCTTACGCTAGTTATTCTTTTTATTAAGCGAACTTAGAAGCTACCTCTTTAGTAACTCTAGTTAGAGTATCAACAACTTCATCAGTTAATTTACCAGCTTTTAAAGCAGATAATATATCACTGTGACTTGCTTTTAAAACAGATAAATAATCTGCTTCAAACTCTTTCACCTTATTAATAGGAACATCCATAATTAATCCGTTTGTTCCAGCAAAGATAATTGCACATTGATCTTCAACTCTACAAGGAGAGTTTTGAGCTTGCTTTAAGATTTCAACATTTCTTGCACCTTTATCAATAACAGATTTAGTAGCAGCATCTAAGTCTGAACCAAACTTAGAAAACGCTTCTAGTTCACGATATTGAGCCTGATCTAACTTTAATGTACCAGAAATCTTTTTCATCGATTTAATTTGGGCAGCTCCCCCTACACGTGATACCGAAATACCAACGTTAATTGCAGGACGTACACCAGCTAAAAATAAATCAGATTCTAAGAAAATTTGCCCATCAGTAATCGAAATTACGTTAGTAGGAATATATGCAGAAACATCACCAGCTTGTGTTTCGATAATTGGAAGAGCAGTTAAAGAACCACCTCCTTTAACTTTACCTTTTAACGAATCTGGTAAATCATTCATTTGAGCAGCAATCTCATCAACTTCTATCAATTTTGCAGCTCTTTCTAATAATCTTGAGTGTAAGAAAAACACATCTCCAGGGTAAGCCTCGCGTCCCGGTGGTCTTCTCAATAATAAAGAAACCTCACGGTATGCAACAGCTTGCTTTGATAAGTCATCAAATACAATTAATGCAGGGCGACCTGTATCTCTAAAGTATTCTCCAATTGCTGCACCAGTAAATGGAGCGAAAAACTGCATTGCAGCAGGATCCGATGCATTTGCTGCAACAATTGTAGTATATGCCATTGCTCCTGCAGCTTCCAAAGTAGCAACAATACCTGCTACTGTAGAACCTTTTTGACCAATTGCAACATAAATACATGAAACTGGTTCACCAGCGTCATAAAATTCTTTTTGATTGATAATAGTATCAATAGCAACTGTAGTCTTTCCTGTTTGACGATCACCAATGATTAACTCACGCTGACCTCTTCCAACAGGAATCATTGAATCAATTGCCTTGATTCCAGTTTGCATTGGTTCACCTACTGGTTGACGGTAGATTACACCTGGTGCTTTTCTTTCGATTGGCATTTCGAATAATTCACCTTGGATAGGTCCTTTTCCATCAATTGGTTCTCCTAGTGTATTAACTACACGACCAACGATACCTTCTCCAACGTTTACCGATGCAATTCTTCCAGTTCTTTTGACTGTTGCACCTTCTCTTATTCCTTTTCCGTCTCCTAAAAGTACAAGACCTACATTGTCTTCCTCAAGGTTAAGAGCCATTGATTGTAATCCGTTTTCGAATTCAACTAATTCTCCGTATTGAACGTTTGATAAACCGAATACACGAGCAATACCATCTCCAATTTGAAGAACAGTACCAACTTCCTGTAATTCTGCTTCAGTTTTTAAGCCCGCTAACTGCTCTCTTAAAATTGATGAAACTTCTGCTGGTTTTACTTCTGCCATTATAATTAAGTTTAAGCTATTGTAAAATTAATATTCTTTTGAGTATTTATTGTCGCTGAATTCTTTTTCAAGGTCAGCTAGTTGTCTACTAATGCTAGCATCAACTTGTTTGTCTCCAATTGTTAAAATAAACCCACCTATTAGATCTTTATCTTTTTCTTCAAGAATTAGAGAATCTTTTTGGTAAGCAACTTCAATTAAGGATGCAACTTTATCTTTAAACGAATCATTAACTCCATCAACTGATTTAATAACAACTCTTAAGATATTTTTGTGTTCTAAGTATTGATCTTCAAATGCTGCGGTAACTTGATCTAATAAAGACTCTCTTCCTTTGTCGGTTAGTAGTGCAATAAACTTCTTTGTTAGATCAGAAACATGAGTTCCAAAGATTGCGTTTAAAACCGATAATTTCTTATCTGTATTTACAACTGGACTATCTAAAAGGTTT
>Ga0115005_10001740_pt1 | contig 17434 bp, 15 predicted proteins | sample ArcOceMetagenome_FD_87163 | JGI IMG/M metagenome (GOLD analysis project Ga0115005, IMG submission 87163) | Marine eukaryotic phytoplankton communities from Arctic Ocean - Arctic Ocean - Greenland ARC118M Metagenome | ecosystem: Environmental > Aquatic > Marine > Oceanic | place: Arctic Ocean... | reverse complement strand
GCACAATTAGCACAACAATATTTATTGCTTAAAGAAGCAGAGGCTGAGTTTTCTTCTCTTCAATTTAGCTATGCTGATGTAACCGCTTCATTTAAAAAACTTATTTGCACTATTTCTGTTGAACAATTCAACGAGCTAAACCAATCGATAAGTAATAGTACTTACAAAAACTATACCGCTTTTACTATCGATAAAGTCCCCTTTAGAATTAATAACAGTGAAAATATATTTAGTGATGAAGATTACTTACTTAGTGAAGCATCTTTACAACTTAAAGGTATTGTTAAACAGCTTGGGCGTAGTAAAAATTTTAGACCTTTATTGCATTTTGGCTGGCGTCAAAAGACAAAAACTAAGGAATTAGCTATTCCATTAAAATTATTCGCGGGCGAAAACTTTGGATATAATTACGAACAAGAATTGAAGAAATTTCAACAACAGCTTCTCCAAGCCAAAGCGCAAAAAGACTTTTTAAATAAGGCTTTATATAGTGATACAACTGTTGTTGAAGAACTTTCAGAGGAAATATTAAAACAACAAGCACTCGCCGAACGTCTTCAAGAGCTAATAGTGAAATTACCAAACTTGCCAACCAAAACCAGCCATTTACTCAATGAAGTGAACAAAGATATAGCTATTACTAATACAATGTTGAATTCAACTAATATGCTGGAAGCACCTATTAAGCCACCACAGGATTGGACACTTGACGGATTTTTAAAAGTGGAAGTTGATTTTTATTTACATATTACTGCTGACTTTAATGTCATGAATATGTCTTTAGCACAACGAGCAACACAGCAATTATTACCTGTCAGTAATGATCAGGAACCGGCACAGTTAAAAACTATAAATTTTAAGCAAGATAGACGCGTGCGAAGTAAAGAGATACATTATTTTGATCACCCTTATATGGGTATGATTATTAGAATTCTCCCTCATAAAAAACCTATTGAAGAAGTTGAAGATACTCAAGAATCAACTTCTCTGAACTAAAAGAAGAGATAAAATGGACAAAGAGATTGAAATACAAGCAGCAGTGTTCCGCCGATTACTTGAACACTTAGATAATCGTAAAGATGTACAAAATATTGAATTAATGAATTTAGCAGGTTTTTGTCGTAACTGTTTTTCTAAATGGACAGTCGCTGAGGCTGAGAAGTTAGATGTTAAAGTCGATATAGATACGGCGCGTCAGCAGGTTTACGGTATGCCTTATAGCGAATGGAAAGAAAAGCATCAATTACCAGCAACGCCAGAGCAAATGGAAAAATTTGATCAATTGCAGAAAAAATAAAGATTTAACAAAATATTAAATTTTTACTGAAATAGCCAATCTCATTGTGCGACGGTCGTTTAAGTCGCGCGACTCTAACCAACGTCCTCGCTTATTTTTCAAATGACGACGTTCAACAGATGAACGCCTTTCAGGTCCATCCCAAAACATTTGTTTAAAAGTCGTACCCTTTTCAACGTTTTTAGCTAAAGGAAAAACGCTCGTCGCTGAACTCATTTGGCGAGTATATTTGTTACGTTGACGTTTATCTTTCTTAGCGTTTTCTATTTTTACCTGATTAACAGATGGTAATAAATCTATGAGTACGTTCACTTTATTAGCCTATTACAAAATTATTTTTCCTATTGTTTATATAATCGGCAGGTACATATAAAAGTTTAATTTTTTGTTAAATTATAAATAATGACGCGTAAATTATGATTGAGGAAGTGAATAATTATATAAAGCTATTCACTTCATCTTCAGATAAATAACGCCATTCGCCCAACTCAACATCTAAATTTATCACACCAATTTGCTGACGATGTAAACCAACAACCTTGTTCCCTATAGCAGCAAACATCCGTTTAACTTGGTGATATTTACCTTCTGTTATTGTTAATAACACTTGTTTATCAGTAAGGACTTCCAAAATAGCGGGCAATGTCAATTGGCTTTCACCTTGAAGCTGTAAACCACATTTAAAGCGTTCTATAAGTTCCACTGACTTTTCTGTGGTTATTTCATTACGTAAGTTAACCCGATAAACTTTAGCGCAATGTTTTTTCGGTGAAATTATATTATGTGACCACCGTCCATCATCGGTCACTAAAACTAAGCCTGTGGTATCAGCGTCTAAACGACCAGCAATATGCAAGTCAAACGCTTTGTCTACCTCAATATAATGGAGCAATGATGGATACACCTCATCGACATTTGAGCAGATAGTATCAACAGGTTTATGCATCATGATATAACGCGAGTTTCTCGCTGTGAGTGATTCACCATTAACGCTCACATTATTATTTTCATGAACTTGAGTTGCCGCGTTTTTAATTATTTCACCATTGACACGAACTTCACCCATCCTCAATAGCTTTTTAGCTTCACTTCGCGTCAGTTCAGTACTTTTACAAATAAATTTATCAATACGCATGTAGAATATTCTAGCCAATAAATAAAGTAGATTATTATCCAGTGAACAATAGAAGATGTAAACCGATGAAACTTAATTTGGTTAATGTCGAGTAAAAATTAGGAAAGAATTCGTTATTTCTTTTTCAAAAATCACATCTGAATGTTAAAACCTAATAACTTGCTAAAAAGTTTACATATTTTAGGAATTATACTGATTTAAAGTCTATAATTTATCAGCAATGAATTAACGATATGGAAATAATAATTGAGCCACAAAAATACAACAAAACATCAACAGTACAATATCGCCATTATTTTACTATTACTGGCGGTAGCCATTGGTTTTATTGAATTTTTAATTATGCAGATCTTGCCTTGGTTGCAAAGTAAACTTCCCTATATTCCCGAAGCAATGTTAGACGCTTTGATATTAAGTTTATCAATTACCCCAATTGTTTACTTATTAATTAGGAAGCACATAGTCAATGTCTCCTCAGATGCGACAAACATCCGCAACAAGTTGATCATATCATCGGGTTTGCCTCTTATCATTGCAATAGCATTAATGTTAAATATTGTTAATAAAAAACAAGAAGATATATTAACTTTAAATCATACTGAAAGAATCATGAAACTAGATATAGATATCGCCAAGTTTATAAATGCTATCAATACAGAGTTTGAATTCAGTGCTTTATTATTAAGTGAAAAAACACCTGAATTAGATAATACCTTTAAAAACAAGAAATCACTGGATGAACTGAATACACTGCGTATAGATGTTGACTCCTTACTCATATCATTAAAAAAAGATATTGCTACTGATAACATAGGTATTGGTCAATTCAATCACCAATATCTTGTCAGTTTTACAAAAGATCTAGCCAAAGTTAGAAACCGAGTCAATAAAAACAGTATCTCTTGGCAACAAATCATTAAGTTATATATTGACTGGAAAAAACAGTTTTTAACACGATTACATATATTTTCGGATCAAATTAGTCATAAAGATATAGGGAAAATGCACGGTAATTTTCTTATGTTATTAAAATTAAAATCTTTAAACCTTCTCAATAGCTCTATCTTAAGTGTAGCGTTTGAGAATGAAAAACGAAATATTAATAATATTGATGTTCGTCCACTCAAACTAAGTATCCGTAATCTAAATAACCAAGAAAGAATTTATAACGATATATTTATTTCTTCACTCTCTGACATAGACAAAGACTATGTCATTCAAAGTCTTGACAACAGAACCATAAAAGAAGCCTTTCGAATTCAAAATGTGTTAACAGAAAGAAATACAGAACAACTTGTCGACCGATTAAAAACATCCATCGGATATAATGGCTTAATTCATCAATTTAAAAATTATGTATTACGTGGTGATGAAAAATATAAAGTTGCCTACTTAACACTCCATTATGATGTAGAAAAAATCATTGAAAATCTTTATTCCTTAAATAAACACAATAACAAAGCAGTCGACCATCTTGATAAACTTTCTGGAGTATTAAGGCTATATAAAGAAAAGCTATCAAGTATTCATCAATATAGAAACCAAGGAAAATCAGCTTCAGAAATTGACCAGCTTGTAATCATAAATGATGAACTCGCCAATAAAGCCTTAGAGTATCTGCAAAATAATTTATGGGAAATTGACCCTAAATACACGTTGGGTATACTCAAAAATAAAAGCATCATTCTGCAAAACATTGAAAATTTTCTTGCGGATCAAATACAAAAAAAACAAAATGATTTACTAAAAGAAAAACGTAATGATTCTTATATCACTGCTGCTACTGCGCTTTTTCTCACCCTATTCGTTATCGCTCTTTTATTGATCATTAGCCGAAATATTAATGAGTCGTATCAAGAACGCATTGAAGCATTAAATAAGGCGGAAGAAGCTGCACAATTAAAATCAGAGTTTTTAGCGAATATGAGTCATGAAATTCGCACACCCATGAACGGCGTGCTGGGTATGTTAGGTTTATTACTCAACAGCAAATTAGATGAAGAACAAAAACACAGAGTGAATATTGCTAAATCCAGTGGTGACTCATTATTGACATTGATTAATGATATTTTAGATTTTTCAAAAGTTGATGCCGGAAAATTAGAATTAGAATACTTAGATTTCAACCTAAGAAACTTATTAGGTGATTTTTCTGAGGCTATGGCATTAACGGCACAAGAGAAAGGATTAGAAATAATCCTTGATTTAGCGGGTATTGAAGATTCAATGATCAAATCTGATCCCGGCAGAATTCGACAAATACTCACCAACCTTTTAGGCAATGCGATAAAGTTCACTCATCATGGTGAGATCGTCATTAAAGCAAAACTTATCGCTGACACTATGAATAATGAAGGTAAATTAACATTACAATGCAGTATTTCAGATACTGGTATTGGTATTCCTGAAGATAAAAAGTCCTTACTTTTTGCTGCATTCAATCAGGTAGATTCGTCTACAACACGTAAATATGGTGGCACAGGTCTAGGGCTAACAATTTGTAAAAGATTATGTGAACTCATGGGTGGTGACATAAATGTAATTGATAAGGAAGGAAGTGGAAGCTGTTTTGAGTTTACAATATTAGTTGAAAAGAGTGAAAATTCAACGCTAGTTATACCTGAAATAGATATATCGGCGTTGCAAATTTTGATTGTTGATGACAATAAAACTAATTGTGAGGTTCTGCGTTCACAATTACAGTTGTGGGGGGCAGAAGTTGTCGAAGCGAATAGCGGTGAGACTGCCCTACTTCTTTGTAAAGAAAGGCTTGAAAATAAAGACCTACCTTTTTTTGATATAGGTTTACTCGATATGCAAATGCCTATGATGTCAGGGGAAATCTTAGCAAAACAATTACAAAACAACCCTTTCTATGGGGAAATGAAACTTGTGATGATGACTTCGATGGGTAAACGCGGTGACGCTGAATATTTTGCGAATATTGGCTTTAGTGCCTATTTTCCCAAACCAACGACTACATCTGATTTATTTAAAGCGTTGTCGGTAGTTGCCCAAGGCGGTGAAATACTCCAACAAGCCTCCCCTTTAGTTACTCATGATTATTTAAGTGCAATGAAAATAGTTGAGAGTGATGAGATAAATCATAATGCAGCTCTTTCAGCATTATGGCCAGGAGACACCAGAATATTAATCGTAGAAGATAATCGTATCAATCAAATGGTTGCTAAGGGTGTTTTAAACGAGTTAGGCTTATCTGCTGATGCCGTAGCGAACGGTATAGAAGCATTAACAAGCCTTAAACAATCATTAAAAAGTCACCCTTACACTATGGTTATAATGGATTGCCAAATGCCAGAAATGGATGGATATGAGGCAACAAGGCTTATTCGTCTGGGTGAAGCTGGAGAAGAAAACAAAATCATTCCTATCATCGCGATGACAGCAAATGCAATGCAAGGAGATAAAGAAAAATGTTTAATCGCTGGTATGGATGATTATCTAACGAAACCAATAGAGCCCATTAAGGTCAATGAAAAGTTAATGTTATGGTTAGGTGTTAAACCACAAGAAGCAAGCACTGTGGATACTAGTGAATTAAGCGCTGACCATTTAACATTGAATAAACAAGCAATAAAAGCGTCAGAAAGCAAAGGTGACTCGCTATGGCAACAAGCTGCATTATTAAAAAGGCTTGGGGGAAATCCGAAAAAAATGACACTCTTAGTAAAATGTTATTTAACGGATAGTGAAGAGAAAACGCTCGAACTTAAAAGTGCTATTCAAGAAGAAGATTGGCTACAAGTCAATTATAACCTTCATTCTATCAAAGGTGCTGTTGGCAACCTAGGTGGGATGCATATACAAAGCTTAGTTGCTTCAATCGAAGCATTATCCAAAGAAGAAAATGTAACATTACTGAACGAAAAAATTCCTGAATTATATGCTGCATTAGATACTTTTAATTCATTACTTGCTGATTACTTAAAAGAACAGTAGCGTTCTGTAAATATTAACGAGGAGCATTATGGAACTTTTACAAGGTTTGCTATTAATTAGTTCAATTCATTTATTAGCTGCTGCTTCACCCGGACCTGATTTTATTCTTGTTTCTCAGCAAACATTAAGCCATGGAAAGAAAGCAGGTCTTATGTGCAGTATTGGTATTACATTGGGTTTATCAATACACATTGTTTATTCGGCCTTAGGTTTAGCTGCAATTGTAGCTAACTCATCTACCACTTTATGGGTCATTAAAATACTTGGTGGTAGTTACTTATTGTATCTAGGCTATCAAGGGATTCGCGCAAAAGCTCCCTCGGTAACCACTGAAAAAATAAAAACGCATATACCTTTAAAGCGCTCACCATTTAAAAACATTGGCGTTGGGTTTTTATGTAATGCGTTGAATCCAAAAGCTCCTATTTATTTCGTCGCACTTTTTACTGTTGTGCTTTCTCCTGATTTACCTTTATTACATTTAGTTATTTACGGACTTTGGATGATGGCAATTCAACTCGCTTGGTTTTCTTCTGTCGTTCTATTATTGTCTCAACCAACAATCAATGACAAATTTCAACGTTTAGGGCATTGGATAGATCGTATTCTAGGGGGGGCAATGATACTCATCGGCTTAAAGATAATTACGAGTAAAGTTAATTAGAAACATAACATGAAGGAATTAAGTGATGACAATAAAAAAATATAAAACGTTTAAAGAATTTTATCCCTTTTATTTGAGCCAACATCAAAATGTTATGTGTCGACGGTTACATTTTATTGGCTCATCACTCATATTATTCCTTATCGGTTATTGTATTAATAATGCTTTCTGGCAAGGACTATGGTTCATTCCCGTTATTGGATACGGATTTGCTTGGATCGGGCATGTCATCTTTGAGAAGAATAGACCGGCGACGTTTATCTATCCAATATACAGTTTGGTTGGCGATTGGGTGATGTTTAAGGATATATTAATGAGAAAAATTAGTTTTTAACCTGTCTCCTCATTAAAAGTGAAGACTTAACGATGAACACTTATATTTCATGACTTCGCGGAATAAATGTTAGCGGTAAAAAGAAAAATGGCCGCATTAAAAGTGCTTTATAAGTCTCTAAAACTTGAAGTTGTGGTTACTTATATACTGAAGTAGTCAACTGAAATTGGCAACAGTTTGCCGCTTAACTCGTACCTTCTTTCTGATTCATTTGGACTTAAACCTCCGTTTTAAGTCGGCATATCAGATTTTAGTCTTAGGGTGCTTTTTGGTGACTTTCTATATTTTATACCCCGTGTTATCTCATTTTACTTTTTCAATGCCAAAATTAGCTGAAAACTATGAAATGATGTATTTTATTATTGTTTTATTTTATTTGCAGAGATTGTGTGTTCATCGGTGAAGTTAATTTATTATCACTGAGGTTATTGAAATATCTAAAGTTATTATCAATAATATTGGTACATTACGATTTGAACATCAATAAATGACTCAACAGAAACTAACAGATGCCGTTTCAGTATTGAGACAGACAATCGTCGCTATTGAAAAAGGAAAATATTATCCGTCTTTAGAAGTTGCATTTAAGATTGCTAATATATTACACAACCGATAAAACGAGTGTTTTTATATCAAGAAGAGCGTTAATGCTTAAGATCTATCGCTACCAAAGTACGTGGTCTATTTCATTAAGTAAACTTTGTGCTGATTCACTGATAAGTTCAGATGAGTCAGTTTTAATGTGCTTTTCTAATTTTATGGCGCTCACTGAAACAAGTGAAAAACCAAACATTTGTGCCGCTCCTGCAATACGATGTGCAAGTTCAGCAAGCTTTGTTAATTCGTTGTTTTTAATATGAAGGATCAAATCTTGCTGTTCTAATACAAGGTTTGATTTAAACTCAAGCACTAAATCAGACATAGCAACCGAGGTGATATTATTTACAGCAGCATCTACGTTTGCTTTTTCACCATAATATTTGGCTATGGTGGCAACAAATAACTTTCGTTCAATGGGCTTCTTTAAATGTCCATCAAAACCAAGTGTTAAATATTTATCAATTTCATGAGACATCGCATTGGCTGTTAGCGCAACAATGGGTTGAACACACCCTTTTTGCCTCAAGACTTTAAATGCTTCAATTCCATCCATTTCAGGCATTTGAATATCCATAAGAATAAGCTTAGTCTTATGCTCTAAACAGAGCTCTACCGCTTCTCGACCATTACTCGCGCACAACACATCCAAACCTAATGATGTTAACAAACGAGCAATTAAGCGACGATTATCATCATGGTCGTCAGCAAGCACAATTTGCCCTGTAAACTTATCATTAGCCGATGCCGTGGCTAATGATGCAACAATATTTGTTGGGGTAAAATTGACTAACTGATTATGTTCAAGTTGTTTACATGGCATCACTAAAGTAAAAGTGCTGCCTTGATTTAAAGTACTTGTTACTGATATATTTCCTAACATTAATTTTGCTAATTGTTCAGATAAACATAATCCTAAACCTGAACCTCCAAAACGTCGACTAATGCTACTATCACCTTGAGTAAAGCTCGTAAATAATTTCTGTAATTGTGTTTCACTCATGCCGATACCTGTGTCAGTTACCGCCATGGTTAATACAGAATCGTTTACCGACACATTTAATGTTACTGACCCTCTACTGGTAAATTTTATTGCATTAGAACAGAGGTTTATTAAAATTTGTTTTAAACGAAAACCGTCAATGCTGAGTAAAAATCTGCTTGGCAAAGTATGAGTTATTTGAAAGTGCAGTCCTTTGGCTTTGGCTGATTTGTTAAAGAGATTCGCCAGATCATGCAAAATAATTTGTAAGTCTTGTTCTACCAATTCTAATTCTAATTTATTGGCTTCAACTTTACTTAAGTCTAAAATATTATTAATTAACTCTAATAAATGTAAACTGTTCCCATGAATAATTTCGACTTCTTTTTGTAAGTATTTTTTATCAATATCACCGTTTATAATAGCCTCAGATTGGCCAATAATGGATGTTAAGGGGGTCCTAATTTCATGACTCATATTAGCTAAAAATTGGCTTTTAATCGCATTAGCCTTAACGAGTTCATTCGTTAACAACTCTAATTCTTGTGTTCGGTTTTTTACTCTTTTTGACAACTTTAACTTCGAACGACGCTCAATATTACGATTTAATACAAATAAAATTAACACAACAATAAAGACAGCGGCTGCCATACTAAAAGTACGTTGTTGTTCGGCTTGCTCTGCTTGCAATTGTTGAAGTTTTTTATTTTGTTTGAGTTGTTTAACTTCTTCTTTGAGTTTTTCAGATTCAAACGTTGCTAACTGAGTATTTAACTGAGTATTAGCAATTTTTTGCATTCGTTTTATATATTCTTGGTGAGTCTTTAAAGCCGCACTTTGTTTGTTTTGTGCTGAGAATATTAATGCTAGTAACGCCATATTATTGCTAATATGTTCTTGGTAACTGTTCTTTTGCGCCACGACATCAGATAAAAGGATGTTCTTATGCGCTTTTTCAACATACCCTAAAGAAAACTGAGCTTCAGCTAGCGCGTATAAACCACCTGAATAGGCATTTTGATGGTCAGCAGCTTTCCCAATAGTTATTGCGGTACGTGCATATTTCATCGCATTCAATGGCTGATTCATCATATTATAAAGCCCTGCTATATTATGGCTGAATGCTGCTGTGTAATATTTATTTCCCATTTTTTCAAAATATGCAATCGCTTTTAATAATATTAATAACCCCTTTTTATGTTCTCCTGAATATTTATAAGCGGTCCCTAATTCTCCTCGAGCTTTAGCTAACGTTAATTTGTCATCTGTAGTAGATAGCTCTTCAATCACATCGAGATAATGTTTTATCGCGATGTCGTAGCGTTTCAAACGTAAATATAAACCGGCTATATTATACCGAATATCGATTTGATCAGCTTTAGTGCCAAATTTTTGGTAAATAGTTTCTGCTAATTGGAAGTTTTTTATGGTGGTGAGGATATCGCCAAGATGAATATAAGCTAAACCAATATTATTGTATAAATTGGCAAGTGTAAGAGGCTCTCTAGTTGAATTCAAATAGAAGGAAAGTGACTTCTTATAAGCTGCAACGGCCTGATTAGGTTCACCTTTTAAATAATGATAAATCCCAATACTTTTATAAGCTTCAGCTTCAATTGTTTTAAAATTATTTTTAGATGCTAAAAGTTTCACACGTTTAGCCGTCATTAATGCAAAGCTAAACTCACTAAGGTCATAATAACGCTTTTCTTGTATTTGTAGGATTTTAATCGTTTGGAGGGGAGTTAAATCCGAACGATTTAATAATGATATTGAATCATCTACTGCTTCATGATGATCCTTTATCTCTTTAAGATAGAGAATCTTATTTTCTATCTCGTCACCATCATAAATAATTTCACTTTTCTCAGCAGCTAAACTCGCTGACGCACAAAGTGAGGCTTGAGCGATAATAATAAAGAAAAGGTAAATAATTCGCTTAAAAGCGATCATTATCTGCATCCGTAAGGCTTGAATTAAATAAGATTTTTACTTTTATAACATCTTCTTTAATAAAATCCCACAAGTGTTAGTTAAACTGTATAAATATTATGGCTCACGGTTTACTTTTCCTATGAGAATAGCTTTAATTTCAGCCAATTCACTCTCTAGCTTTTAAATTTTTGTTCGGCTAGCGGGTTCCCCACCTCCTCGCGTTTCACCATGTTATTCAGCTCTATAGTTTTCATGTTCGTCACTCATCACTTCTAATATAGTTCCTACCATCATATTCAAAAATATAAACACCGTTAAAAATATGAATGAGAGATAATAAATCCAGTTCAGTGGGTGAATAGCTATCGTTTCGTACATCACGAGATCTTTATCTGAGTGCTTTTTTGTTGACATGAGTGGGTGGAAAGCCAATAAGAATAAGCATGTGTATCAATTTTTTGTTTAAAATATCTTTAGTCAACATTTCGATATAACTTTCTAAAGAAAACTATATCCTAATTAAGTATAATGCCTCTCTTATTTACAGCCCTAAATTTAAATGTTGACATAAAAGCTATGTATAAAGCCATTAAAATAAATATGAATACCCTCAAAAACAATAAGATTTTTGAACTACTTGTTGTCTCTGTAATAATTATTTCAGCATTGGAAATTGGTGCAAAAACGTTTAATTTACCCGATAGCGCTGTTTCACTTACAGATATTCTAGATGTTTTTATCACTATATTCTTTCTGATTGAATTAACAATACGCTTTATTGCTGATAATGATAAACGCTCCTTTTTAAAAAAAGGATGGAATGTATTTGACACCTTAGTTGTGGCGATAAGCCTTATACCAATTGATAATAGTGAAATGGCGCTCTTAGCTCGTCTAGTTCGTATATTTCGTGTATTGCGAATGGTATCTGTAGTACCTGAACTTCGTATACTAATAAACTCTCTCATTAAAGCCTTGCCGCAACTCGGTTATGTTGTTCTTTTAATGTTTATAATTTTTTATATATATGCAGCTATAGGCAGTTTTATGTTCAGCCAAATAAATCCTAAGCTTTGGGGCGATATAGCGATATCAATGCTTACGTTATTCAGGGTTATGACATTTGAAGATTGGACTGATATTCAATACGAAACGATGGAAGTCTATCCTTACTCTTGGATATTTTATCTGACCTTTATCTTCTTCACTGCCTTTGCATTTTTAAATATGGTTATAGGTATAGTGGTCAATGTTATGGAAGAAGAGCATCAAGCGGCCAGAGCTGAGAAAGCTCAAAAGCAACCAAGTCTTCTTGAACTTCAACAAGAATTAAAAGAAATAAAAGCCTTACTCTCAATTCAGAAGAAGTAATGATTATTAATTGTAACCGCAGGATTCTCACTAACTTTTTGGGGTTTTAAAATAAATGCATTTGATACTAATTTATTAAGCTTTATAGGTTTTTTACAAAATAAAGCATGATAAAACATTTCTCAGTCATTCTTTTGCTTAACTTGTTTATTTACTCTTTATTTATGTCGTTTCTTTTTTTTTTAATTGCTAACCAAACATCTAAAAGCGACAGTGATATGTGAGAATTAAATAAAGTTGGAAACTTACAATTGAATCTCTGGAGTAATACGCTAAAAAAGCGCCTTAGACTATATACTCTAGGGCGCTAATGCCCCCAGAGCGAGTTAGAATTTATACTCACTTTCACTTAGAAGACATAATTAAACCAATGTTCACCTAGGATCATAGTACTGTCACCTATATCTCAACCAGTGTGGTAATGCTTTGAGGATCATTGTGCAACGTTCTGTGCACAGGACAGCGCTCAGCAATTTCCATTAGCTGAACGTTTTCTGAATCATTCAAAGGTCCTGTAGCTGAACCTTTCGAATTAATGATTCTCTATTCTTGTTTTGTTCAGTCACATTACCCGTATCTTCTAAAGAGTTACGCTCGAGTGGGACTCCCTTGCGAGTAGCTTACATCCGAATGGTCATTGCAGTACAGGCACTTAAGGCAACCAGTAAATGATCATAAGGATCTGGGCCTTAATTTTTCCACCTACTTGTACCGGTTCATCTGCATTCCAGTGATGATGTTCACTAAAAAAATCTTGTTGAAATTTATGGTCTATCTCGGACACTAGAACTGTCTCTATACCAAACTCTACGGTGAACCAGGAGAGATAAAATCCAATGCCACTAATAATATATAGCGAATACGTACGAAACGCTCAAGTACTATAGCGAATGCACCTACACCTAAGAGAAGTAAAGTAATAGCAACAATAGTGTGAATATTCATAGCTGAATTATACTCCTAGCGTGTCAATATGCGGCGAACCTTCTGGGTCGGGTATTGGGTAAAGATCTGATAGCAAGATACTTCGCCCATTTTCTGTAACAACTTTGGCATGATGTCTCTTTAGTGCACGAGGCTCCTTTACACCGCATGAATGTGCAATTGTACCTACTTCGTAGACCATATTTTTAATATACGATGCGACACGAACAGATTTATCGGCTGGGTTCAGACCTTTCTGAAACCTAGGATCTTGTGTTGCTATGCCTGTAGGGCAAGTATTTTTGTTGCATTGCAACGCTTGTATACAACCTAATGAAAACATGAAACCTCGGGCAGATGTTATAAAATCTGCTCCCATAGCAAGTGCCCAAGCAGCATTAGACGGTGTTACTAACTTACCTGAACATATTACTTTTATTCTATTTCTAAGTTTATACTCAATTAACTTGTCTACGACAAAGGGAAGACTTTCTTTTAAAGGCAAGCCCATATAATCCATTAAACTCTGTGGTGCTGCCCCTGTACCGCCATCGGCACTGTCAATTGTGATAAAATCAGGTGCAGAGGCTATTCCTCTTTCGTTTATTTTACTAAACAATGAGTCATAAAAGTCTTGTCTACCCACGACCGCTTTAAATCCAACGGGTTTACCGGTAACACGACGTACTCTGGCAATCATGTCTAAAAGTTCATAACTACTAGATATATCTTTATGGCCATTTGGGCTAATAGAATCTTGACCTACTTTGATACCTCGTATTTTTGCTATTTCAGATGAGACCTTGATTCCAGGTAAAATTCCCCCTTTGCCAGGTTTTGCGCCTTGACTCATCTTTATTTCGAACATTTTTACTTGGTCATGTGCAGCAATTTCTCTCAGTTTTTCATCGCACAAATTACCCTTTTCATCTCTTACGCCATATTTAGCAGTGCCTATCTGAAAAACAATATCTGCTCCACCTTCAAGGTGATAAGAAGATAAACCACCTTCCCCAGTATTCATCCATGCTCCTGACTCTTTGGCGCCAGTTGATAATGCAAGCACAGCCTGTTTTGATATTGCGCCAAAACTCATTCCCGACACATTAAATAAAGAATTTGTTTTGTACGGATTCTGGGCATACCCGTCACCTATAGTAATTGTTTTTGGTAAAGCTACATCCTCAGTCAGGGTTGGAAAAGGACAGCTAAGAAACATTACTTCTCCGGCATTAGCGAGTGAACGCGTTGAACCAAATGCAATAGTAGAATCTACATTTTTTGCAGCGCGGTAAACCCATGATCGTTCAGCACGGTTAAATGGCATTTCTTCCCTGTCCATGGAAAAAAAGTATTGACGAAAAAATTCTCCCATATGTTCAAAAGAATAGCGAAATCTACCAATAACAGGAAAATTTCTCCGTATGGTTTGCTTGGTTTGCGTAACATCGGCGATATATAATAATAAGACGTAAAGCACGCCTATCCCTATGACGCCAATAAAAGCAGCGGCAGACCATAGTAAAATAGTTAGTATCATGGAATCAAACATCTATATTTTCTCCTAAATAAGTATATAAGTTGAGCTGATTTTTATTTCAGCTTACCCAACAAGTAAATCATCTAACTTGGCTCAAGTGCTTTATAAGCCTTAATAAACTCAGGTTTTATGTCGTACTATATTGCTATGTAAACATTACGAGTTCGATAATTTAGTATTAAACAACCAAGCTTCTATTAAGCGATCCAAGGCAAGGCGGCCACCACTAAAAATAACAATTTGTGCTAAAAGCGTTCCCCATAACACGTGCTCGGCATAGGCCGCAGCCGCAATATCTTCTAGACTTATCACTGCAACAATATTGACAAAAAATAGGCCTAAGGCAGAAAAGCGACTAGCTAACCCTGCTATTAACAACACTGGTAAAACAATTTCTGCTGCAGTAGCTAAATAAGCCGCTAATTCAAACGGTAATACAGGTACTTGATATTCGTACTCAAATAACATTAACGTGCTATCCCAATCCCTTAGCTTAGTTAGTCCCGAAGAGAAAAATGCCCAACCAACATAGAAACGTGCTGCGAACAAAGTTAACGGCTCTAACAGACTAACTTTACTAGCGAGTGTTATATAAATCTGATTAGTAAATAACAGTAATTTTTTCAAAGTATTCATAAATAATCATCTCGTTGTATGAAGTAAGCAACTAAGTATGTTGCTTTCCCCATTGCATTAATTGCTTGGCGGTAACGCACAAATTCGTTGGTAAATAATTTCTTTATTTTTAACAAACATCATTATTTGTACACTGCATATGCCAAAATCGGACGCTATTGTTGAAGCGCAATCAATATCAATTTCAATGGCGTTTAATCGAACACTCATCATGCTAGATACCCTTATAAAAGTTGGTGACAGACTTACAATTCCCACACCACGACACACGAAAATAAAGTAATGAACATTAATGTTGTGCCAACAATTCATCTAAAAGAGTCGGCTGATGTTAGTTGTTTCATCATTAAGCCTTACTTAAATGGGTGAGTATTAGTCGTAAACTTTTTCAATTTGCTCTTTTGTTAATCCTTTAATATCGATCCAATTAGTTTGCGCTGTTTTGATGTACCCCGGAATATCCGTTACCCATTTCTTTTGTACGTCTTTATTAAGGTTTAGAAATAACTGACCTTCGCGGATATGCCAAGCCATAGGGTCGGTATCGAATTTCTTATTCATCGTAACGCCAAAGGCACAGAAACCACCGTATTGTGGTGCATATTTGCTTGGGTCAGCTTTAAATAAATCGCGGTTATCAGCACTTGAAAAGTGATAAATTGCACCGTTATAAGCCGAAGAAAATTTATTAGATCCTTTGGTTGGAGAGCCTTTTGTAAAATAAGATACGGTGTCATAGCCTTTAATGGCTAAATCATTGCCATTGGCATTCACTTCAATGTTTGATGCAAAACTTAAACTGCTAACTAATAAGACAGAAGTAGCGAAGGTAGATTTAATCAGTGTTGAAAGTTTCATTTGGTTGCTCCAATATTTAATTGTTAATGTGTGATATTCAAAGTTTGTTTGTTAATCAGTTAATCAATAAGGATGTTTTCCTTAGTTGATAATATAAAGCTTTCAACCAACCAAAAGGGATGACATAGTCCTAACTTTGAATCCAATCGTCCAAAACAATCATAAATGATAAAAAAATGGAGCAACTTTCAGTTATCTTGTAACGCTTTTCGATGAATACAAAAGTTTTCTTCACAGGGAACCTTTGTGGTATTAGCGATTTTAGTAAAGAGCTAAACAAAAGGCATTTACACTTATTGCGCAGTGGTGAATTAACGCTAATTGATGAAAAAGGAAAGTCTGAATTAATCAATGAACCTACCGTGCTTTATTTCCCTACTCCCCACGCACATCGTATTATTGGCAGTGAAGAAAATCCTCCCGAATAGGTTTGCGCTAACCTCATTTATAATGAAAGTATGTCTAATCCAATTGCCAATGCGCTGGCTGCTCTACTGTGCTTTAAACTTAGTGATAGTCAAGAGCTCAAACAAACCGCGCTATGTTTATCTGAAGAAGCATTTCAAGACCAGTGTGAACGGATCCCCAAGATTAATTTGCTTACGGATATGTTTCTAATTCACGTACTTCGTCATGTGCTTAATAATAATATTATGCAACATGGCCTGTTCGCCGGTTTAGCGCACCCTCAATTATCAAAAGTCTGACTTGCCATACATGAAATGCCAGAGAATCAATGGCGGAACTTGCCTTAATGTCACGTTCAAAATTTGTTGATCTTTTTAAACGTACTGTTGGGCAAAGTCCTGGAAATTATGAGATTGATTGGCGTTTTGTGGTAGCGCAAGGTTTATTACAACAAGATAAAGCAGTGACATTAGTTGGCTATGAAAATGGCTATGAAAATGGCTCAGCGCTAGCGCGCGTATTTAGAAAAAAGCTGGGCATATCTCCTAAACAATGGCTTGAACAAACGCTTTGATATTTCCCTTATATTAAAAATAAGGAACTTTTATTAAGCTCATTGGTGATTACTGAGAGTAATCAAGTGACCCTTGTACTGATGGGTTTACCTTGTTAAGCTTTTGATAATTAGGCTAAAGTCAACCAAATCTTGCGCGAATGTGGACACTAAATATCAATAAAAGCATCAATGGTAATGTGGGTTGCGGCATCACCAATAAGAAAGCAGCTTGGCAGT
>Ga0115005_10001737_pt1 | contig 17448 bp, 14 predicted proteins | sample ArcOceMetagenome_FD_87163 | JGI IMG/M metagenome (GOLD analysis project Ga0115005, IMG submission 87163) | Marine eukaryotic phytoplankton communities from Arctic Ocean - Arctic Ocean - Greenland ARC118M Metagenome | ecosystem: Environmental > Aquatic > Marine > Oceanic | place: Arctic Ocean... | reverse complement strand
GCAACTACGTGTACGAGTACACCTAAATGAAAAGAGCCCTGTCACGTTTATTCTTAGCGGTTACTCCATGTCACCCTCTTCCAAGACATTAATCATGCTGTAAATCTTTCCACCTTTACCCTCTTCAATCTTCTTGGACAAAAATTTGATTCCATCAGCAGTTCCTTCAGCGTATACATTTCGGCCGCTAACATTGTGCTTCAACTGAAATTCAACACTTCCATCGGGACTAGTCAAGGTGTATGTGTGGAAAGCGTGCCCGTTGATGTATTCCTCCTTTACTCCGAAATCTTCACTCTCTCCGTCGTCACGAATCATCTCGATATCGTCGTAAGTATATTCACTGTCTCCAGATAAAACCTTCAAACTATCTACAACAGCCTTGGCAGTACCAGAAGTGTCGGCCTTGGTCTTTTGGTGAGATTCTCTTACATGAAGCTTGTACCCACCAAAAGCTGATGGGAACTTATTTGCCAAATCTTCAAGACCGGCTTGCAGTGCAACAATTTGTTTTCCCATATTCGGAGCGATGACAGCAGATGCGGATGCATCCTCCATATCTTTCATGAGCTGTTCGCGGTCTCCTCCTGTCGTCCCCATGACAAATGGGATCTTATTTTCAGCATAGAAGTTGGCGTTTGAATTGACAGCACTAGGATGTGTGTAATCAATCGCCATAATACTATCATCTCCAAATGTTGATCGAGTTCTCTCCAAAGAAGACTTCACCTCGTCCATATTGGAGGAAGGAATGAGGCGTACATTGGCACTATTCCCAGAAATAGGGTCGACAACAGATATTGACATTTCCTCCATATTAGGTCCAGTCATTGCAAATGGGGAGAGGGATAATCCTTTGCGAATACAAGCTTCAGCTGCGGCAGTTGCCATTGGCCCAGGCATACCATTCACCATCACACGTACATCAGAAGCTGCCATGTGAAGTGCATGGGTATTTTGTGGTCTAGTGAAAGCATTCTGTATATTTGTGAAGGCAGAAACTTGAATACTTGCCGAGAGAAGAAGCGATGTGGAACCAAATAGTTTCATGTTGAGGTGTTTAGGAAGAAGGAAGAAGAAGTAGAGATGATTACAAGTAAATGAACGACACCATCAACAATCAACTGGTGAAACAAGGTGCCGAGCGCCATGCCGCCGACGACGCGACGACACAATCTCAAAATCGGATCTTCAAAACAAAATGGATCGGATCTTTTCATAATATTATAATCATGTTTCGCGCATAAAATTTGATGGCTCTCAGGGCGACCAAATAATTTCAAATTGTATTCATGTCTGTAGGAAATTTATACACAGTGTCCGTTTGTTCTGAAAACACGTACTCAAGATGATGATGCGAGAAGCAGCCTTCATCATTCAGCAGGTTGTTAGTTTTTAGAAGATACGGAGAGGGAGATTGAAGATACCAGAAGAAATCGGAGGAAATCACAACTTGTACACTACCTCACTACACATTACCTCTCAACATGAAGCTCTCTGTCGCCACCTTTCTTTCTGTTCTTGGAGCATCTGCTGCCTTCGCTCCCTCCTCTATGGGAGTGAGATCTAGCACTCAACTTGAGGCTCGCAAACCTTTTATCTCGGGAAACTGGAAGCTTAACCCACAGTGAGTTTGGAACGTTTAGTCTAGTCGACTTCATTGTTTTTTTCTGTCATTTCTACGAGTTTTCGTCGAACATTTTTTTAAAAACTATGTTGATCTCACACGCAAATGATTTTAAAATAACCACGTGATCCATCTTTCAGGACTAAGGAAGAGGCTGTTACTCTTGCTAGTGAAATTGCAGCTCAGGTCACTGATGCTAGTCCTGATGTTGAAGTAGCTCTTTTCGTACCTTATGTTTTCATTGAGGCTGCTATGGGAGAAGTAGGAGACAAGATTCAAATTGGTGCTGAGGTATGTATTTGCTTGATATAAGTTTCAAAATGACAATAATGCAATTATGTATTTGCTTAACTCACATTACTCCGAATCATAGGGAGTATGCCCTGAGATTAACGGAGCTTTCACTGGTGCTGTTAGTACATCCATGCTTGACTCTGTGGGAGTCAAGTGGGCTCTTGCTGGACACTCCGAGCGTCGTGTTATCTTCGAAGAAAGTGATGAATACATTAATGGACAATGTCTGAAACTCATAGAACAGGGCATGTCAGTAATGCTTTGTATCGGAGAATCTGAATCTGAATACGAGGCCAACCTTGCTGGAGCCGTATGTGCTGTCCAATTGAAAAAGGGACTTGCAGGAATCTCCAAGGAGGAAATGAGCCGTGTGGTAGTTGCAGTAAGTATTTTCGTAGAAATAATTTGACGCAAAGGTTTGTGTTCCGTTCTAAACCTATATTTTTTTACAGTACGAGCCTGTGTGGGCTATTGGAACTGGAAAGGTTGCAACTCCTGAGGTTGCCCAGTCAGTACATGCTCAGTGCCGTGCTATTCTTGCAGACATGTATGATCAGGAGACTGCCGATACTGTTCGCATCTTGTACGGAGGAAGTGTATCACCCGAGTCTGTTGACTCTTTGATGTCTCAGGCTGATATTGATGGAGCTCTCGTTGGAGGAGCTTCCCTCGACAGTGCGAAGTTTGGACGTATTATCAATTTCGAGGCTTAAAAACTGAAGGAGTTGTAAATGAAAATAAACAACGAACACTTGCAAAAGGCGAAGAAGGAATAGAATATTGGTATGTATCTCCACGTACTGCTTCGGCACATGTATTGGTACGATTTAAGCTATGGATGACAGCTACATTAGAAAAAACAGTTATTGAGTAAACTAATTACTGAAAGTTTTTTAGGAGTCAAGCGTACCGCCTGGTTACCTCGAGGTTTGCATCAAATTTGAGAAAAAAACATTGGAAGTATTTTGTATATCTGAACAGAAAGAGATACGGTTAGCTCTGACCCTATCTAGCTAGCAATCATGGGCAATGAATTATTATGAAACAATGAACATTCATTTGACCTCAATCATTCACTGCTTGGGGGGTTGAATATCAAGTATTTTGTATATCTGAATAGAAAGAGTTATATGGTTAGCTCTGGCCCTATCTAATCTATCTAGCTATCATGGGCAATGGATTATTATGAAAGAATGAAAATTCAATTGACCTCAATCATTCACTGGTTGGTAAAACCGTTTGTAACAACCGAGGATGGTTGAAACCGAGAGCTTTCACTGTCTCGACTTTTGTCGGGACAATTTTGCTTATGAACCTCTTTTTATATTCCCCAACGTGTTCTTCCAAGAATTGATTCAATTTCATTATTAATGGATCAAAGTTGTAGTCAAGATTGTTATGTCCTTTCCCTATCACCCAGTATGGTTTGGCTCTGCAGAAGCTAGGGAGAGCATCGTGAAGATCTACTGCGTGTGTCATAGGAATTGTTTTGTCATCTGTCCCATGCACGATGAATGTGGGACAACTGTGGATTGTAATAGAAGTGGGTTAGATATATGATCCGTTCGATTATCCTATCGACATATTTTTAATGTTAATAATACTGCAAATGCCTCACCTCACTGACGATATTCTGTCAATATTTGGAAACTTGTCGCCTAGTGTTATCATTACAAATCACGTTAGTGTAGGTCCTCAATACATTGACGACGGAAAAACTTATCGCAACTAAAGTAACTTACCGAGAACACCGCAACCAAAGTCAGCAACTATTCTATATACTGATTTGAACGGGCACTCTAGTATCAAACCCCCAATTTGCGTTTTTTCTTCTGCAAGTTTTGCTGCGAGATATGTTGCTGGTCCACTGCCCACAGATCTTCCATAAAGAACAATTTGTTTTGGATCCAATTTCCTCATCTTTATCAAATGATCATATGCTGCGTCTATATCAGCATAACATGCTTCTTCACTTGGTTCGCCTGTATGGAAAACATGTGTCAGCAGTTTGAAACGAGCCGTATCAATGTCTTCTAGATTCAGAAATGTCAAGTGTTCTTACCATCACTTTCGCCATAACCTGTGTAATCATAAGCAAGAATATTAACATTCAATCTCCTTGATAATGTTTTAAGCCATCCAAACATAAGGCCTAGATCTTCTGCATTCGCATGGGAATAAAGGAATGTTATTGATGCACCAGCTCTTTTAAAATAACAAGCAGGGATTTTATTGCCTTGAGATGTTGTAAGAAAAAAGCGGCAGTTTGGATGAAGCAGTGTCGGTTCTGGGGGGCGGAAGAGAATTGAATCTACATTACCCATGCTGTACTTCTAGATGTTGTCGAACTTTGGTTCGTTAGTTGGTCTTTGAACTTGTATGTTATTTACTGTTATTCTATTACAACGAAACATTTTTTACACGAGAAAAAAGTGTTGGGGGGTTATGGCTTTGCGTTGAAAAAATTCTGCGATAAGCTTTGAGACGATTTCATATAAGCCCTCAATCCACAAAATTCAAAAATATCCTAAGTTAGTTCTTTCAACGTTCCCCCCTTTTCCATTCGGCCGGCGGGGGGGTCTGCGTTCAGAAACAAATTAAAACTATCGAAGCATTTCTTCACACAACTTCTTCAGATTGATTTCTTCACGACACGACTTTCAATGCTCTTTGTGGCAAATAGGTTATAAATAACTACACACGAAGATCAAACACTTTATTTTTGGATTTCTTTAGATTATCAGTACACGTACACGTAGAAGGAAAATTAGATGTTCTTACTTTTCATATGCTGATTCTTCATCGTCACTTTCGTGCAATGTGATTTGGTACATAGATTTGGTCTCTTTCGCCTTTCCTGGCTCAAGTGCGACCTTGTTCAGCGTATTCAATCGCATAATTCCAAGTGGGTTGCGAGATGCATTACTGGCTTCTGTTCTGTAAGAGATCTGACTTTCCGGTGTTTCTCGATGAGGATCACTGACACATCTTACGGGGGTAATAGCATATGCACTCTCTGTGTCATCAGGAGCAACGTTTCTTCTTGCACCCAATTTTCCAGGACTATTGCCAGGGCTGTTCACTGCCGTTTCCATTGTGTTCGAGGGTTTGATACCTTGAATTTGATCCTCATCAATGGAGCGACGACGGCAGTTAACCGAACTCAATAAAATTGAAAATGAGGTCATTATCAATACACCAACTAATGCAATCAAGCAGATGAAAAGAATTTCGTTGTTTGTGGTGGACACAATAGTTAGCGACTCGACATCTTCAAAGTAAATCTTGGATGACATAGACGAGCTTTCAAAGTAACCACTGCTGACAAGTGTTTCCAATAGATTTTGTGCTCTCTCGTTCGTCACCACTTTTGATAATGAGGCTGCAAAATTGTCCTGTTTGGTTCCTCCATACAGCACACTCATTTCGCCACGAAGAACCGTGTAAACAGCAGCTTTGTTGACCTCTTGCTCCTTGACGTCAAAGTTGGTCATATAAACTTCTTGATTTGCGAAGGTAGGTGATGATCTAATTTGATTGTAGAAGAATTGACTGACGCTCTTCTCTAAAAAAAACATCTCGCTTGTTGAAAACTGAGTTGGGTTTGGTGCATATATCGACCACTTCATAGAGATGGAAGACTCGTATACCTATCAGGGATAAGGAGAAGGTTGATCAGTTTAAACGCGAGGCATATTTTCAATTTGTAGAAGTTTTGTAGAAATGCGATGTGACATACGTAAACGTCGGAAACGGTCTATAACTCTCACCTTTGCATAGCAGGTCTGTATAATTGCTCCAATGAGGAGCAAGAGTGTTTTGACGGATCTCATTTTCAATTAGCACTTTGGAGGATTATACTAGCTAGGGTACAGTATATCGTAGGAGAAAGCTTTACAGGTGTGATTGATTTGAACTATAGAAATCAAGTTGTGAAGAAGTATGATTTGAGGGTGTGTTCAAATGTGTGCCAGAAAGTCCGTTGTTCAAACCTGTTACTGTGCTCGGGCTTATGTAATTTGAAATTTCAGTCGTTGCGAAAAAGAAAAGAATAGGATGGAAGAGAAAAGTGAAAAATATCCCCGAATGGCTTGAGAAACTGCTTGAGATCATCCTTTCTCTGAGCAATTTAAACAAAATGATACCGGTACCAGTATGTACCGTATGATACCTGCAGGCTTGCTGATGGTATCATTGTTAATTTTAAAAGATCCACAAGTTTCTTTCCGATACTCTTATTTTCTAAAAAGATTACTATCTCAGAATGTGGTGATCAAAAGGGTACGATGAGTCTGTTGATACACGTCCACGCTGCGAGTTGAATAATACTGTTGTAAAAAAGATTCATCAACATTATTTAGATTTGTAGTGTTACATAATGCAAGCTCCAAAGATGAACGCGGTCTATCTTTTGCATCCATTTCCTATCAAAAATTGCTGACACAAAGTCGTTCAGTCTTCTTTTATAAGTGCTGTAGGTAGTAGCGTTCGATTTGAATCAAATTGGATCACCAATCTCGAGCTAACTACGTGCAGTAGGATAATTTAAAGCCCAAGCTTTTCCTTCAAAGTTCCCTCTTTAGCAGCATTCTGGCAGTCGTCGTTTCCACCGATATTTTCACCCTTGACAAAAACATTTGGTACAGTACCCTGGCCGGTCAAATCCTTAAGGGCGTCCTGGATATCAGCTCCGTCGTCCATCTTATTCAATTCATAAACAGTTGCATCAACATTGAGATCTTCGAAGAGATTCTTTGTCTTCGTGCAGAATGGACAGTAAGATTTTGAGAATATAACAACGTCATGAGCAGCAATCTCTGCATTGATGAAGTCAGCAGAAGACATGTTAACAGCAACGGATGCACGAGTAAATGCAGGCTTTCTGGAAGTGAATGCAGTGGCACAGGCAATTGTGCTGATAGCGATGGTTGCAATGGCGGCGTATTTCATTTTGGATGTGGTAGTGTACAAAGGTAATGCGAGAGAATAATGAATGAGAACCGTACCGCGGTACGTTGTTTCTTCGTACATAGGATTACGTGTTTGGATGCAGGAAGATACGCACGCACGCGTCATTGAGAGGGAGAAAACACTCATTGGACATTGAAAATCCACCCGCGCCACAATTTACCACTTATTTTTAAATTACAGTTTTTGTAAGTACCACATCACAAAACATAATCTCGCAAGTAAGCTCGCAACATCGCAAGCGCAAGCGACAACAACGAGAACGAACAAAGTGCTAACAATAACCAAAAAAGCGCATGCGACATGCGAGCAGTAGAGATGTGACGTTGAGAGAAAAAAATTGGTGTAAATGATCAAAAATCTTTTATACGAACATTATTCTGCAGTACGATTGAATGTACTGTCATCTACAAACGTTGAGAAACGTTTTCCCCTTGGCTGGTCACATCTTGAAGTATTTCATTTGTCAACCTTCCATTGCACAATGAAAATACTTAGAAAGCTCTTACATTAATTGGCTGACAAGCCTCGAGGTTTCTTAAATCCATTCGTTGCCACTTTTGACCATAGGCTACTTTTCGTTTTCCCAATTGTATCGGATATGCTTCTCTTCTTAGATGCAGCAATCCTTGAAGCTTTTTCAAGAGGTAGAGAAACACTTTCCTCTAGAGGGGCACTCTGAGAATCACTTGCGAATACCACATGACCGAGGGCAATGCCTCCAGCTTTTGGTCTAAAACCTCTACTCTTTTTATTTCCATTGCTTCCAAGAAAACCTTGTTTTCGCTTTGAATTGTTCCTGCTTTTATTTATGGCAAAAGATAGGCTCGAACTTGAGGACAATAATTTACTTCCAGAGTTTCCCAAATTGCTATCTCCTCGAGATCTTGAGCCAAACCCGGACATAGAAGAGCTGTTACCTCCAGAACCTATTGACGAAAGAGATGATTGACGTGTTGCCCTACTGTTGTGTACAGTCTAATGAATATTCGTGTGAGCGAAATAGTCGCAATATATTCCTTCACCAACCTGAATGTGTTGGATGGTTGACACTTACTCTAATAGATTTGAGTTCTTTTTGCAAATCTTCATCCTGGTCTATAAGACCGCTCTGAGAAAATTCTTTCTCGTCGCCATAAATTTCTAGCAGCCTGTTCATTCTGGCTCTACGAGCAAATCTCTTTGCGAGGTTTTTTTGTTCTTTATCTTCTCCCTGGTCAACGTTTAGTGTCGAATCTGTTCACGAAAAAATGAGGTACACGTAAGTTCCGAAAAAATGAAAACGATGTCAAGCAACGATGTTCAGGGTGATACTGACCTTCTTCGATTTCGTCTTCTTCATTCTCAGAGTCGGTGAATTCTTCTTCTGGGACATCAGTCCTATTTAAGTACCTGTCTTTCAATACTTTATCCAAAAGTGCCATTTCGTCCTCTACTTCATCATCATTCTTATTAGAATTGTCCCCTTCATTATCACTATCAAGCTCGTCATCATTCAAGAGACCGAGCCTCTTCGCGTCGTCTTTGTTGTCGGCGGCGACGAGTTGATCAAATCGAAGATTACCTCTGCCGCCTACACCCCCAGCGATGCCTCCACGCTTGCCATCATATCCCTCTCTCATTCTTCGCATTATATCCTTGTGCCTTTGCTTCTCTTCTAAGTGCATCATGGATGTTCGAGCGGCGTCACCTGCTTCTTCATCACCCTCATTGTCTGATACTTCATCAACAATGTTTTCAAAGTCCTCGTCGTCGGCGTTTTCGTTTTCGTCTTCTTCGTCGGTCTTTTTCTTAGCTTGCACTGTAAAACCAAAATCTTCTAAACCTGCAACGCCTTCTTCCTCCTCTTCTTCCTCTGCTTCGACTTCAAGAAGGCTCTTTGCTCCACGATTGGCCTTTTGCTTCTTGAGAAGGTCTGCTTCTTTCTTCAACATTGCTTTCCAGGCTGAATTTCTTGATTTTTTCTCTGCGTTGTTTCCCTCGTCAGGTGTGACATCGAGACTATCGTCGAACTCAGTCTCTCCCTCGTCGTTGTCATTATCGACCTCATTACTATTTGAATCTTCCTTGGTCTCTTCTGCATCAGTATTTGGTTTCATATCAACCACTGTTTCACTCTCAGATGGAGGGTAGATCTGTGTATTGTCGTCAACTAGGGTTTCGCCAGCACCGTCGATATTACCACTCATGCTCATGCTCGATTCATCCTCGGCATCCTCGTGACTTGAGCCATCTGCTTTATCACTTTCTATCCTGTTAGTACCCGCAGTCGAATCCGGTTCTTGGGTGAAATCATTCACAAGAGTTTCTGGATCTTCTGAATCTCCTTGGCTACCCAATGCTCCTTCCTCAGTTTCAAGTTCCTTCGCCAAAGCCAGTTCTTCGTCTTCCTCCTCTTCCGGTTCAGAGTCTTGATCAAGATTAACGCGTGTGCGCTCCTCGATTTCTTCTTCTTGAGTATTATTGGTCAATTCATCTGTCGCATTATCATCATTTCCTCCATTCGCATCTGCAGAGGTACTTTTCATTTTTTCAATGCGCTGTTTGAGACGTTCCTGTTCTTTCTCGATGATTTGTTTCTTCTTTTTCATTTCCCGCTGGGTGCAATCGCGAATATGGTCCTCCACCTTTCCATAACCGAGTTCCCTGAAAGATGATTATAATTCGATTAGACAATGATTGCAGTATGACACATGAGGAGAGCTGTGATTAAATATTCCGCTGGCATAGCCAACGATAGAATACGTACCTCGCGAGCCATGTATTTCCTTGTTCAAATTGTTTCGCCTTGAGAGCGTTCCTGAGAGCTGCTCTTGGGTTGGCAAACTTTTTCTTTTTTGCCATTGGATTTCTCTCGTCTCCCCCGGTCTTGGTATTTTCGCTGAAATACGCAATGACTGATTTGGGCGAAGATTTGCGAACTGGAACAGGTCCTTGTTTATTTACAGAAACATGGATTGCATTTTGTGGTGCTGCGCCGGCTGAGATAAACTCAAGTTCGTCATCAGATTCACTCTCACTACCACTTTCGCTGTCATTATTCCGGCTATCATGGTCAGAATCCAATTTCTTCTCAAGCTTAGAATAACTGCTCTCGTCCTTGACGATACCATTAGTTTCCAAACCAATAGTTTCAACGTTCTTCTGCGAGTATCCATTCTCTTGATTACTCTTCATGTCCTTGTTGCCTTCCACATGGGCGCCATCGTGCTCTTTCTCACTACCATTCGAAACATTCAATAGCATCAACCTCTTATCCTCCAACATTTTTAAAAGTCCCATACGATCCTCCGTCCTCTTCAATCTCAATTCCTCCGAATCTGTCTGAAACTTCTTAGCAATCGCTTCGGCCCTATTCCTATCTAGTTCAGACAATTTATTCTTTTGCTGCTGCTGCATTTCCTCAGCGCGGACTTTTACCTCGGCGATCTGACGTTTGCGGAGAGATTCGTGGTGGATTTTGAGATGGGATGGTTTGCGCTTTTTGGGGGTGCGTTTGGGTCTGGATTTGGAGATGGATTTTTTGGTTCGTATTTTCTTGGTTTCCTTTGGGGATTCTTCGTCTTCGGATTCTTGACTGTATTCAGATTTATCGTCGTCTTCCATGGCTTCACTTGCACCATCGCCATCGCTGTCGCTGTCGCCATCGCTATCGCTTCCACTTTGACTGTCTTTGTCTTCCATTTTCTGGTTCACCAACTTTATGAGATGCTTCTTGATCATACCCTTTCGTTCTGAATCAAGTTTCATTTGAAAGAGATCCTTCACGGAGCGTGTGATATCTTTGACCGTCATGGTTTCAACATCTGCTTCTGAGAAGAGCACATCGACAGTATCGAGTATGTCTTGATCTGTGACTTGAGTTTCGGTTGATGATTTCTTGGTGTCAGTAACGGTTTGAATGTTGGCGTCAACCTCGCTAGGTGTAGGTTTGGGACTGTCGGGTGCGGCTGTTGATTCCGCTGTAGAGTTTGTACTTAGAGTTGCAGATGTAGTCGAATCAGCATCATCGTCAGCATCATCGTCAGCATCAAAGTCAGCATCATCGTCAGAATCATCGTGATCAGATGGTGACACAGCTTCATCTTCCTGTTCGACTTTGTCATTTTCCTTTTCTTCGATTTCACTTCCGTCTTTATCCTCGACTTGAACTTCGGCTTGAACCTCGGCTTGAACCTCGACTTCGGTTGCATCTTCATCTTGGACCTCGTCTTCGTTTGCATCAAGCTTTGAAGTTGATTGATCGGTGGCACTGCTGCTATCATCATCGTTGTCTTGGATAGCTTCGTCGTCATGTTCCGTATCGGCGTCATCATGATTTTCTTCTTCTTGGTGAACATGCTCCAAATCATCAACGTTAAACATGTCAATGTTACAGTCGGCATCGACAGTGGCAATACTTTCGTCGTCGCTAGCTTCTTCTTGGGCGCCAATAAGATCAGGGTCATTATCACCACCGTCGGCAGGAGGTGTGCTGTCCATGTTGGTGTTGGTGTCAGCATCGGTATCAGCACCGGGACCATCAGCATTGACATTGGTAGTATCATGAGTTCCATAAGCCCTTGCACGACGCTTCTGTTTTATTACGGATAGCATGGCAGCAGAAGAACTGATTGCATTCACGTCACTGTTCTTGTTGCTGTTGGTACAACTACTGCTGACGCTAGATGCGTCTTCAATATTGCCTTCGCCCGTAATGCTGAGAGGGTTTTCAGAGACACTTTCATTGCTCTCTTTGGTGTTTGTAGGTGTGTTCTCCATATTTGCCTGTGGGTTTCCTTGGCAGTATGTATTGGCAATTTGAAATTAGATTATGATTTTATATATGAAATATTGTTTGTTTCATCAAGAGTTGGAAAGTAGTGGTGTGTTTGCCGCTCAAAATTGGGTCTTCTTGAGTAGCTTCTGGCGCTAAAATTTGCTACGAAGAAGCTCCCGTAGAACAAATGGCGCGGAGGGGTGCAACTTAAAATGACCTCCCCCCACTACGCGGCTTGCTTTTATCTCACAGTCCCTACCCAATATTGATAGTCGAAACTTTCCCATCTTCAATCTTATTACAATAGCCCCTGACATGAGACATGACAACGTCTTGAAGATACTGGAACACCAGAATTCTTCAAGAAAAAATGGTATGATATGATATTTGTACTACCTACTGTACCTACTACTGTGGTACACTGTCATCGTGATTACATTTTTGGTGAATTGTAATTTGTAATACAGCAGGTATCTTTCATCTCTACACAACAAACAAACAGCAATATGAATCTCGACAAGCTAACCATTGACGATATCGAACTTCAAGACAAGCGTGTCTTGATGCGTGTAGACTTCAACGTCCCTCAAGACAAGGAGGGAAACATCACCAACACCCAACGCATTGTAGCAGCCATCCCAACCATCTCCAAAGCTTTGGAAAAGGGAGCCAAATCTGTCGTCTTGATGTCCCACCTTGGTCGTCCTGACGGGCAAAAGAACCCTAAGCTCACTTTGAAGCCCATTGCAGAGAAGCTTGGAGAGCTTCTCAACAAACCTGTCACCTTCCTTTCTGATTCTGTTGGAGATGAGGTTGAAGCTGCATGTGCAGATCCCAAGCCTGGATCCATCTTTGTTCTTGAGAATATGCGTTACTATGCTGAAGAGGAAGGCAAGGGTTGTAAGCATGAGGATGGATGGTACGTACACGTACTGTACTGTAGTGATGGCAATTGTTTTTTTGTTTTTATAAAATACAGACATGGACGCTTGATGGTTGGTGTGCGTGTCTTGTCTTGAATTGGACACAAAGTTTTTTTCTCATTTTGAATCTCTAAACCAATATCGTCATAACTTTACAGCTCTGGATCTAAATGTGAGAAGAAGGCACCATCGAAGGGAGCAGCATGCGAAAAGTTCAAGCCTACTGAAGAAGCTGTTGCATCATTCAGGTCATCTTTGGCAAAATTGGGAGATGTTTACGTATGTGATGCCTTTGGAACTGCACATAGAGCCCACTCGAGTATGGTAGGACTCCAAGGAAAGATGCCTTGCGTGTCTGGACTTTTGGTTGCCAAGGAGCTTCAGGCGTTTGCGAAAGTTCTCGACCCCCAACTTAAGAAGAGACCCTTGACTGCTATTGTTGGAGGAGCTAAGATTTCTGATAAGGTTTTGGTCATTAATAATCTTATCGATCAATCCGATAATATTATTATTTGTGGTGGTATGGCTTATACTTTCCTCAAGACGTGCTTTGGAATGAAGATTGGAAAGTCACTATTTGACAAAAACGGTGCTGATCTTGCTCCAGGGCTCTTGGAAAAGGCAAAGAAGAAGGGGTGTAGGATTGTCTTTCCCTGCGATTGGGCTTGTGGTAAGGACTTCTGTAACGATCAGGCGATCAAGATGGTTACCCAAGAGGAGGGAATTCCCGATGACTGGGAGGGAATGGTATGTTTGTGTAATTGTGTTGAAGATACGATGCGTGTATTTGTGGTTCCTTTTAATTGACTCACAACATCTTGAACCATGTCAAAATAGGACTGTGGACCTAAATCAATGGCCCTTTTCAGGGACGTAGTTCTCAAATCGTCCACCGTAATCTGGAATGGACCTGCTGGAGTGTTTGAGTTTGATAACTTTTCTGCTGGAACCAAGGCGCTTCTTGAGGCAGTTGCTGAGACTACAGCAAACGGAAACACAGGAATCATTGGAGGAGGAGATTCTGCTACAGCAGCAGCGAAATGGGACATGGAAGATAAGGTCACTTTCGTCTCTACGGGAGGTGGAGTTTCCTTAGAGCTTCTCGAAGGTAAGTTACACGCATATGGATACCGACCATACTACAGTAGACCATTGTCTCACTTTATAGATCTGTTATCTAGGTAAAGTACTCCCAGGAGTTGCCGCCTTAGATGACAAGTAATTCAAATGGTAGCTATTGTGTCGATAGAGTTATAGAGAAGGACAAGATATGATAATTTCAAATATTTTGTCACAAGAGTTAGTTGTGTGAACGATTTACAGCAGAGATTATGAATAATGACACCAAACAGTTGTGTTTTGAGCTAAATCCTTCTAATCGTATTAAATATGTCTAACTTGATGTTGCGATAATTTTAGCTGTGTCAAAGACTCATTCTCATCGAAAATCGGAATGTTTGTTGTTTGTTCGTTGATTTATGCGAAGGCGAAAAAAGATTTTGTATCCGAACCTTTCTAGGAGTCTATCATAATAACTCTGGCGACTAGCAAGCTTGAAACTCATTACAACCTTATTATCTACAGTAGTGTTTGCAAAATGGGAGGAAAATTATCAAAAAGAAAGAATGCATCGGCTAAAAAAACCGGCACAAAGAAGTCCATCACAGACCTCTCTGATGACGAGCTAAAGGGGAAGAATGTACTTATCCGTTGTGATCTCAATGTACCCCTCGATGGAAAGACCATCACTGACGACACTCGCATTCGTAGTTCCATCCCTACCATTGAATACCTCAAGGAGAAGGGTGCCATCGTCACAGTATGCTCTCATCTAGGACGTCCGAAGGATGGACCCGAGGATAAGTTCTCCCTCGGACCTTGTGCTGCGCGCATGGGAGAGATCCTTGGACAACCTGTCAGCCTTGCTCCAGACTGCATTGGAGATGAAGTTTCCAAGATGGTTGCTGATGCCAAAGAAGGAGATGTTATCATGCTTGAGAACACCCGTTTCCACAAAGAGGAGACGGAGAACGAACCGGAATTCGTCAAGAAGCTTGCTGCTCCCTTCGACCTTTTCGTCAATGATGCATTTGGCTCCGCTCATAGGGCTCATGCTTCTACTGCGGGAGTCTGCAAGTTCCTATCCCCTTCTGTATCCGGATTCCTTCTTGCTAAGGAGCTCGAGTACCTTGATGGAGCTATTACCAACGGAGAGAAGCCCATTGCCGCCATTGTTGGAGGATCGAAAGTGTCTTCCAAGATTACTGTTCTCAATGCTCTTCTTGACAAGTGTGACAAGATCATTATCGGAGGAGGTATGGTATTCACATTCCTCAAGGCTAAAGGCCTCGGAGTTGGGACTTCTCTTGTTGAGGACGAGTTTGTTCAAACTGCCAAGGAAGTGCTCGCCAAGGCGGAGGAGCTTGGTAAAACTGTTCTTCTTCCTTCCGACATTGTTGTCGCTAGCGAGTTCTCTGCAGATGCTGAGACACAGATCGTTCCCGCTGATGCGATCCCTGATGGATGGATGGGTCTTGATAACGGGCCAGATTCTACAGCTGAGCAGAAGGAGTTCCTTGCTGATTGCAAGACCGTCATTATGAACGGACCTTTGGGAGTATTTGAGTTCGAGAAATTTAACAAAGGAACGTTTGGAATTGTTGACATTCTTGCTGACATCACCAAGGGAGGTGCTATCACTATCATCGGAGGAGGAGACTCTGTGGCTGCTTGCGAACAATCTGGAAAGGCAGGAGAGATGAGCCACATCAGTACTGGAGGTGGTGCTTCCCTAGAATTGCTCGAAGGTAAGTTACAGTACCTACCCGTACCTACAGGGATATGGTTACCATGCATACATTAGACCATTATCTCACTTTACAGTTCTGTTATCTAGGTAAAGTACTCCCAGGAGTTGCCGCTTTGGATGACAAGTAATCAGAGTTTCTGGTATAGCATGTTTAGAAAGTTGTACTGAGAGAATGTGCCAACAGATAGAGTAATGAAGGTATGAGAACTCTCTCCCATATACCGGAGGGAATTGTCGAATGTCATAATGTAATAAATGACGCCATTGTCCATAATATTGATGAGTAGAACGTAAATCTTTGACATAAACGATAGGCGGATGCACAGTACGTGTATGTATGTAGATACTTCCACACACAATTAGATAAATATTATTATCATTCTCTTCTCCAATAGGGACACGAACGTAATCAAATATCACTTTGCGGACCAAAGAGTGTTTTAGATCAAATGAATTATTTATAAGCCTTCGTCAGGCAAAACAGTGTCATTCGATTGGAGTTGTCGACAAAAGTCTCTCGTTCATTCCAAAATACAGGAGGATCAGTACGTGTAATATAGAGCTTATAAAAATATGGGATTTGTGTGTCCACGTTCCCAGAGTTATACTCCACTACACGTGACGCGTGTAAACCGGTGGAGATTCCACACACTCAAATAATCACATCACATCTGGGGTACATGTGCCTTTTTAAAAGACTTTTTGTGGACTTTGATGGTATTCATTTGTTCACACTCACATGTATGCCTCTTCTCCACGTTGCAAAAATTAGCGAGCCACGTTTTACAGCATGTCTCATTTCAAGGTTCACAATTTAGAGAGAGCAAAGATATTCAACGCATTTTTAAATCTCAAGACAAATTTCGAGATAGAATCCATTTATAGAGCAACACAACACTCAATCTTATAGCTTCAATCATGCTATCTCTTCACCAGATATTGCTGACCATTTTGATAAAAATTGTCGTTTCACAAGAACCCGATGGCTCACGTTACTTATGTTCATGTACGCCTCTTGTGTACAAATGGAAACTTGATTTTACCCAATCATGTCCTCCTGCTAATATATCAGTGGGAAACGATGCTGGTGTTAAGGATGCATATTGCACAGTCACAAATGGATCAAATTTGACTGACTTGAAGCCTGTTTCAGTAACCTCGTATCAAATCATCGAACTCGATGATTTCTTGGTGCCAATCAAAGTTAAAGCCGAACCAAATATTACATTGAAAGATGGCGATGTGATCTCGTTCTCGTCAATCACAGGCGTACAGCCGAGCGTCATTTCGGGAGGTCTACAAGCCAGAATGGACGGTTTGAATTCAGCAGATGAAAAGATTGTGTTAGAGTGGATCGTGCGATATTCAAATCTATGTGAGGTTTATCCATATTCAGAGGGAAACTCGTTAGGTTGGATGGAATTCGTTATTCAAGTAAGTTACCCAGCTCACCTCTTCTAAACAATTTCTCTTTTTAGATGATGCTGACATCATGACAACGTTTTTCTCTCTATAGGATGATGACGCGTTCCCTAGGCCAGAAACCTGCGCGGAAAAGAGTGAAGTACCCTCCATGTCCCCAACAATGAGTCCAACGCATAGTCCTACCCGTCTACCATCATCACAACCTTCATTGCGTCCCAGTGCTAAGCCAATTACATATCTCCCAACGGTGAGACCTAGTGACGAACCAACAATGGCCGATACGGAAGAACCATCTGAATTTCCTACAGTAATTTCAATGAGTTACAGTTACAGTTACAGTTCCGGTTCTTCTTTCTCGACGTCCGTGGATGATCAGAATCGTGTTCTTCATGCTGATACAGAGTTTGGTCGGGCTCGAGTGCAAAGGGAGAGAGATGATCATAAATAATTGTGATCGGAGTCTACAGTAATATGTTCAATATGTCATGAGCCACCATTCTGTTCTACGTTGCCTTCGTTGTCATTCTTCCTTGAATTCGTTGTATCTGTATACATAATAGGATATAAATCAAATATTTTCTTCGATCAGAGTAAATGCAATTCGGTTCGTACTTGAATTGAGATCCATTCAAACCATCAAAGG
>Ga0115005_10001736_pt1 | contig 17449 bp, 16 predicted proteins | sample ArcOceMetagenome_FD_87163 | JGI IMG/M metagenome (GOLD analysis project Ga0115005, IMG submission 87163) | Marine eukaryotic phytoplankton communities from Arctic Ocean - Arctic Ocean - Greenland ARC118M Metagenome | ecosystem: Environmental > Aquatic > Marine > Oceanic | place: Arctic Ocean... | reverse complement strand
TCACAGGGACCACAGAGTGATGCGAAATTGTGACTAATTGAAAGAGAACTCCTACCTTTCTATCACTCTGATTGGCTAACAAATCCTGTACGATCCTGTACGATCCTGTACGATTTTTTTCCAACGGTTATCGATGGAGACGAAGCGTTAAAAATAGACAACTCCCACCAACTCTAATCCAAGCTACAGTACCTGGTACATAAAAGCACAACAGTTAGCAGTCAGTACATCAGCGTTCAGTAGTTGGTACTACCGGTACCAATCCTTTCGACTGTCAATCAAACGCAGCAGCAGATACAGCCTGAAACAAAAAAACACCCCAACAGTATCACCGGCATATTTTACAGAACTGTCGTGCTGGAAACAATGACACCATGAAATCCAACGCCATAGAATTGACAACAGCAGATATGAGCAACACTTTTCGCTATGCATGCATTACATGTCTTCAACCGAACCAAGCACTATACAAACAATATTCCACTGCCAAAAACATAAAACTTCAAACATGCCCTGTATGCTGCAGAGATGTAGATCCCTACATCGAACGAGAACTTCTATTAGTTATTATGGATATGTTGTTGATGCGAGATTGTGCCTATAGACATCTTTTCTTTAACCGCAGTCACGCACTCTTTGAGGATGGTGAAGAAAGTACAAAGTTATATGGTGTTCTTGGAATCGGTGACATGTATAACTTGAAGAACGCATTATTGGGTCCGGCCGTTTGCGTGTTGTTGAGGGTATTACTAAAGATACAAGGTAGCTACATATCTAGCGATGAAGATTTGAGTTCTTTCCACATGAATTCGGAAACCAATCCTCTAGATTATTTTTGGGGAGTGTACCCTCTCCTACGTGCATCCGTAGTTGAATTTGCTGCTCTTTGGACGGGAACCATGCTGGCAGCTTACCTTTGCCTAAAGAAAACGTTTGCGCAAATGTATACAACAAGAAACCAATCGGCATTAGATCTTTCGGCCACTTCTAGTGAAATGATACAGTTCTTGAAACAAATGAATCTAGCCATCGTGATACCGCAATTGTTTCATTTCGTCACTCTTTTTGTTCACATCTATGAAAAATCGTTCATGGTCCAGCTGCTTGGATCAGCATTTGTGTCGTGCTTTACAAACATGGCAGTTTGCACCATCATGGAACGGGTTCGATATGATTACGAGGCAAAATTCCATTCGAATAAGGAGGATGTGAATGGCAGGCGAAATATAGCAAAGAATATATCTGGTATGGTTTCAAGTTTGCCATTCTTAGTTGGTCTAGGAATTGAACTGTATATTTTCTCTGGGCGCCAGGAGTGGCCATTTTTGTACGAAAGCATAATTGAATGGTTTGCCGAATTTGCTCAATAATTCATTTGAAGACGCATGAAGGCATGATTACTCTATATCTGGTACCATACTGTGCACGCTATATACTAAGAGGAATTCAATATCAATTTATATTGAATTATGTGCTCTCAACTTGACGTTGAATTTTGTGTTTTCGTCTTCTGTTCCTCTGCGCCCACCATGCAGCTGCAGAATTTTCTTCCAACGTATGCGCAGAAAGTACTTACTTGTTCGCTTGCTTGTTGTGGAAAGAATCATAAGAATAGAAGAACTCTTACTTATATCTTGCTTATTAACTTCCCACTAAATCCTTTTGGAAAGATCTAACTTTTTCACTTTGCAGAGTTTTTTATATAATTTATAGTTTGAAGTTGTTGAAATCTTGGAGTTATAAATAGTATTAAAATACTATTTCATATTACCTGTAGATACCGCTGCAAAAATCACGAGGGGGATTATTAACCTCCTAACCTGAAAAGAGTGTTGACTGAATACTGGCCTCAATAGAGGAACACGTCGTCAGTCGTCATCCTCTACACCGAGTGTTTTGTGAGGGATATTATCAATGATACAGCAGGTACATAGTCGTATCGGATGTGTGATACTCCGCGCGGGAGAGTAATGCTAATAAGTAAGCACTAAGTAAGTAAAAGTAATAATCCTGCTAAAAAGTCGTATCTCTGGGATGTTTTAGAAAGAATTCTGGTGCGCAGTCAAATCTCTGAGCTTCTTCTTCCCTGCTCGCCTGCACTGCTGCGTCGAAGGCGACATTTGCATCAGTCGGAGTAGCATTTTTACACTGATGTGTTGTACTTTTGCAATTTCATCTTGATTGTGTGTTCGTCTTTTGTTCATCCGCGGAAGTTCTACGCTTTTTAACTACACGTATTTGTAGTAGGCTCATCATTACCAGATACGACTATCCCGGTTCTCAGTGTGGTGAAACAGGAAGAAGAGCGACGTGCATTCAGTTGTTTGAGGATGAAATGATAATGTTGAAACAAATTTATTCTATTAGACTCTAGTTCCATGTTTATTCGAAAAAATATTTATTATGAATTCCTAATGCACATTAAAATTTGCGGTCAAGAGATGCAATCAATGGCAGGATTGCATTCTTCAGTGCTGAAAGTATATGTCCATCACGTTACAAACCCAAGTCTTCTTCTTCTGCTACAATGATACACCTCCTGGGCTTGAAGCATAATGGCTTACAATTACGTCCATTCCTCTGGTCAATCATTTTCTGAAGTTCATGTCCGGTATAATACAAGTATTGCCAATCACTAGTTTCGGTCCGGGGCCGAGTGTGCACCTGAGTGACTAGAGATGGTACAAACCTAACTCTCTTCTTCCCTGCACTCGGGTCGAAGGCGACATTTGCATCAGTCGGAGTAACATTTTCACGATTGGAACGAGCGTGAAGTATCTGTTTTGTTTTTGGAAGGTGGTGTTCTTGTCCATCTTCTTGGTTTAGATCTGGCAACTGGATGTTTCTATATTCAGTACATGATTTGGATCGATCGAAATCATGTTTTTCGCTCATTACGCAATTAGGACTAAGTGTCGGAAGTTCTGATTCGGCAGATTCTGATGGATTCATATCAATAGTAATCACTGACTGACAGCGGGAGGCTGCATCAGTTTGGTAAATAGAGGTCTCTTGGTTATCGGTATACATGATGTTGTTCTTGTGTAATTGTTGTGGTACACACATTTATGGTTTTGTAATATAGTTTGTTTTATGATGTGATGCTTTGCGTATGGGTGATGTGAATGACTGAGAAGACGGAGATGACGCAATGTCTCTTGTAGAGTATTTATGCTTGTCAGGAACGCTTCTCGATCGTGATTGATGAAGTCTTCACTAGCTATTCTTAGTCAGACAGTTATTCTTTTTGAGAAAAGAGATTTTGTGTTGTGACTTTGACAATGTCTCTTTTTCCGGAAGCTGCGATGGTTGATGCTTTGATGCGCTGTGTGATGGCTTGATGAAAAGAAATGATGTTCTGGTGGCATCTTCTGAATCTCAGTGGTTGCCGGTAGTAGAATTCTTTCTGGCCTTCCGTTATCTTCTGACGTCATTTCCGCTTCTCGCTCTTTTTTATGTGACACTCCGACCACTCACTTGACCAACTCCGACGAATATTATGCAGATCCGGATCATCGCCCAACAATACACGGTCAATGTCGTAAACATGACGTCAGCGCAAACTCCGACCAACTCCGACGAATATCCATATTTTCATATTTGAATATGCAGATCCGGATCAACACCCAACAATACACGGTTCATGGCGTAAACATGACGTCAGCGCAAACGTCTGTTTTTTTGTTCTTTTGGAAGTGCAGCAGTTTCAAGTTTCAAGTTCAACTTCCTGGTTCCTAAAATTCGATCCAAACCTCCAGCTTGCGAGATGCGTGCAGCGTGCAGCCTGGAGCCTGTGCAGCATGGACGACGAATTTCATCTGCGGAACACATGCATCTTTCACCTCCAACTAAAAAACATTCGTTAGACTTGTCACCCAACTAAGATCTCTTGCATCTACAAACCTTACTGTACCGTCATATCCACCTTCAACTATTAACATGAAATTCACATCTGCTGCTCTCCTCCTCTCGGCTGTCACCACAGCCTCAGCATTCGCACCTAACCTCAACCTCTCCACAAGATACACCTCAATCTCTGCTCCCCTCCAAATGTCGGAAACAACCGAGACCGAAGAAGAAGCCAAGATCTCCAAGAAACAGCAACGTCTCTTATTCATGAAAAATGATAAATTCTTCCGCAATGGGTTCAAAGAAGTACGCAAGGATGTCGAATCCACCATGGAAGGCCAGTTCAAATCCAACGTTGTGGACGAAATGAAGGAGAACAAATTCGTCATGGAGCGTGAGGGAGTCAAGGTCCACCTTGCTTCCGACTTTGGATTCTGCTGGGGAGTAGAGAGATCGATTGCGCTCGCTTATGAGGCTGTCAAGCATTTTCCCGATAGGAAGGTGCACATCACCAATGAATTGATTCATAACCCTGAGGTCAATGATAATCTTCATGCCATGGATGTGAACTTTATTCAAAAGACAGATGATGGAAAGGATTTCACAGTTGTTGGTGAAAATGATGTGGTTATCTTGCCTGCGTTTGGAGCTAGTTTTGAAGAAATGCAATTTTTTGATCAGAAGAATGTAGATGTTGTGGATACCACTTGTCCCTGGGTTTCCAAAGTTTGGAATACTGTGGATACGCATCAGAAGAAGGGGTTGACTTCTATTATTCATGGAAAGTATGAGCATGAGGAGACCGTTGCTACTGTTTCCTTTTGCGAAGACTACATTTGTGTCAAGAATATGAAGGAGGCAGAGATGGTCGCGGATTACATTACCAATGGAGGAGATAAGGCTGCATTTATGAACCATTTCAAGCACGCTCACTCGGACGGATTTGATCCTGATACCATGTTGGACTGTCTTGGATTGGCGAATCAGACTACCATGTACAAGAAGGAGACTCGTGCTATTGGACAAATGTTCCAAAAGACCATGATGGAAAAGTTCGGACCTGTTGATGCTGAAACGCACTACATGGAGTTTGATACCATTTGTGATGCTACTCAGGTATGTATTCTTTTTATTTTTCGCATAAGTTGTATTGCGAATTGAAAATGGTGCAAGTGCAAGGAAGGAGTCAATTCTTTTGTCATGCAGCTTTAATTCATTTGTCAAACTAGAACCGATACTCACTATTACCTTTGTTGCGGATTCACAGGAGAGACAAGATGCCGTTCACGATCTCGTTGTCAAATCTGATGAACTTGGCCTTGATTTCATCCTTGTCGTTGGAGGATGGGATTCATCTAATACCGCCCACCTTCTCGAGATCCCCCAGAAGGCAGGAGTCCGTTCATTCCACATCAACCGTGCTGAATGCATCACTGCTGATAATACCATTACTCACCGCACCATGAGTGGAGAGATTGTTACTGAATCACTCATTTTGGATACCACCAAGGATGTTGTAATGGGTGTCACTTCTGGAGCTTCTACTCCTGACGCTGCAGTTCAGGATTCTCTCAGTAGCATATTCATGCTCAAGAAACTTTCTGCAAAGGAGTAAATTGGTTTGTACTGTAAAACCTACTTTCAGTAATTAAGATAATTGAGAATTCATGTATGCGGAAATTTTTTCTCCAACATTCATACCGTGTATTGTATATTACTGTTTAGAACCTCATTCGCATGTTGGCATCTCAGGTCACATAGGAATATGCCAAGGGTGCGATTGTTGGGCATGGTTCTGTAAAAGCATGCAACTACGCTCTCGACATATATTGGTACCTGATACTGTGTAAAGCAGCAAATGGTTAATTTAAATCATGGGTTTAACTATTTGCGTGTGATTTTATGTAGGTTGATTACACGGTTCACTGAGAGGGAACGGCTGAGCAGCATTTTTATTTGCAAGATTATGGTGTGAGAGGTTGAGGTTGCATGAACTGGAGTTCTCCATCTGAAGCTGATAGCTTAATGCTACTGCTTTTTTTCACGGAATCGGTGCTTCCAATTGAACTTTTTCTCAACCCCTTTATGTTATCGGGAAATGTTTCGGGGAATGTTTTGCCGAGCACAGCCATCTGTTTGTTCATGTGCTCAAATGGATCATTTGATTTTCGGAATACTCCAAGAACAGTGGGTTCAGGGTCCGTGATGTCATGAAGATCCAAGTGTGACTCATCAATGATATCTAATGGTGTTTCTTCCTTGGTTGGTGGAGGAAGGTTCAGATTCGATTGAGCAAGTTCACTTGGCGGAATACTGAGAAGCATACCAGACATGTCAGAAACAGTCTTCTTGCGGACACGTCTACCACGGCCACCCTTCCTTGCGGCAATATCAACCATTGTTTTTTGTGTGCACATTCGTTCCGACATGAGCGATCTGATTGCACCAGAAGACACTTCCTTCTTCTTCCCCCGCTTCATGACAAGACCAGCTCCAAAATGTCTAGAATCTGATGGCTGTGGAGCCTCCTGCAACTCAGCCTTAGTACGTCTCAACTGCTCTTCTTCAAAGCGCTTACTTGCCTCGAGAACGGCAAGGCGCATTTGCCTATGAGCACGATAAAGCTTGCGGTTGGCAACAAGTGGAGTTAGCTTTTCATCTGGATTCATTTCTTCGGTTGTTTTTAAACGAAGGCTATGTTCGGGAAGCAGCATTGCACGTCTGATATCCTTAACAACTGCATGCTCGTGGTCTGAATCTTGATCCAAACGTGGAGAACTTAAATAATCCTGGTCATCCACCGATCTCGAACGGCGCCTTGAAAAGTCACGCGAATCAGGCAAATCAGGCATAGAAGATCCCATAGTTTTGAAGTTGTCCGGAGTAATAGTAAATCTTGACCCGGGAACGGGTGTGATAAAGTCCTTTGGACCTCGGACTGGGGACTCGGGAGGAGTTAGTGATGCAACCATGTTGTGTCCCATCTGAAGCTGCACCTGCTGGTCCGCAGCAGCAGAAATCCTCTCGTCAAAGTCGTCGTCGTCCATCGTAATCGGCTCGTCATCGTCAAAGCTATCGCTTGCACCAAATCCACCGCTCATAGGCATCATGAATGCACCCGCAGTCTGACTCGGAGAGAGCGGGGCAATGTCGTCTAAGTGCTCTTCTTCTGTTTCGTTGCCATCAGACATTTCATGAAGTACTTCGAGGTTGCGCCCCACGAGGGATCCTCCTCCCATAGCTGGCAACATCATGCTTCCGTTCTCCACACTGGGCAATGCTATCGAAGGCGCGAGGCCAGGTTGGACAATCACTGGGTGTGCGTTACGGGGAGAGACTTCCTTCGTCTGCATCGTCTGTCCTTTCATCAACAGCAGAAAATCATCATATGTAATTTTTGAGTCGTGACACCTGCAGGCTTTCATAGAACTGGCCCACATAGCTCTCATCTCGTCTTCGCTATCAGCGCCGTCCTTTCCCATCATGTCCATGATATTGTCAAACGTTACAAAACCTTTATGATCGGCATCGAGACGATCAAAGGCAAGTCTTAAGTTGCGATCGTCTACCTTGCACTGACTTAGTCCCGCGGCGATGAATTCGTGCCAGTGAATACGAGTCTCGGACTTGTTCACGCGCATAGCGTTAAAGATATCCTCGATCTCTTCCTCAGTTAGGGCACCAAGAGAACCCGACCCTGCACCACGCATTAATACTTGCTTCAAACCCTTCAGAGAAATTTCTCCTGATCCATCAATATCCAACTTCTCAAATTCCTTCCGAAGGTCTGTGATCTGATCTGGCAATAGTGTGAAACTGAGCACCTCGCACAAAAGCTTTCTCATGTCAGAGTATTCCTTGAAATTTACTAGTGCCTTCACAACATCCTTGTTCAGAAGGTTGTCGCTTGCTTTCTTCCCCTTATTCGCCCATACCTTCAGCCAGTTCTTCATCTGACAGTCCCTGGCGGTAGGCCTGGCCATAGGATCGGTAACAAGCAGCATCGTAATGAAATCCTTCGCTTGTTGGCTCACAATACCCCACACCTCTTCTGGCTCAAACTCAAAACGTCCTGCAAGGATATTTGAACGAACTTCCATGAGAGATTCTGGCCCTCCACATCCGCCAAAGGGAGGATCTCCACTTAAAAGCAAATAGGTGATAACACCGATCGCCCACACATCACAACGTTCATCGTATGCACCATGAATGACTTCTGGAGCTACAGTGTACGGAGTTCCTACAGCTTCATGTTGGACCTCTCCATATTTGAAATGCTTTGAGAGACCAAAATCGATCATTTTCAATTCAGAACTTCCTTCGTTTGTGCTAAATAAAAAATTCTCCAATTTGAGGTCGCGGTGAATAATTCCCTTGGAATGAATATACCGGACAGCACATAGCATCTGTTTCACCAGCTTTGCACACTGAGATTCAGTGTAGTGATAATCAGGCTGCTCGTCTAGACGGTCAAATAGCTCACCACCTACACAGAGCTCTTGGACAAGGTAAATTTCATCCCTGCTCTCGTACACTTCCTCAAGACGCCTGTAAAAGAACAAGAGATGCACATTAGAAGTGCGTATACAAAATCTCGATCACCTTGTGATCCCATAAATAAAGTACTTACACGATATTTGGATGATCAAGCTGACACATAATTGCAATCTCTTCACGGAGCTGTTGCAGTCCTTCATCAGTCTCAACTAGTCCAAGATCAAGGCACTTCACTGCATACTTGCTTCCAGTTTTCCTATGTTTACATAAACGCACAAGACCAGAGATTCCAGATCCAAGCACAGGGCCGTCGTGAATTCCGTCGTAAACTTCCTCGATTGGTTTTCCGAAGGGCACCTCCATATGCACGATGTTGTTGGCTAAGCTTCCATTTGTCTTCTTATCTTCTATCAGACGTTCAAGGCCAATTGCACTGGCGGAATGCTTGAGAACCTTGGAGTTGTGCTGACTATCACTTAGACCGATGCCGCTGTGTGTTGAAGTGTCATCCATATGAGAAGGAGTAGACGCGCCAGAACTGTATCCAGGAGTATATTCTCGGGGGTTTGAAGCACCACGACCCGATGTAGAGAGAGGGTGGGTGGGAGGCCTGTCAATCGTAGCCTTGGCCGTTTCCACTGCCAACTTGTCGCGAGAGGCAGAACTCTTTTCAACTCCAACCTTCTCGTCTACATTGACTGCTGTGGTGACGCTTTTGCTCATACACTTTCCCATCTTCAGGTAGTTCCTTCTTGTTTTTTTAAATAACTCTAATTAGAGCGTAAATGGTTGAACAGTGCAATATTACTCGTTTATTTGAGTGTAGATTGGATCCGAATTCTTCGTTGGTCAGTCACAGTACTACTGTAGTTCCAATTTTGCAACCCTCAGCTTGTCAGGAACCAGAAGCCGAGATGATGTTGTTCGTTCAGAGATGTTCGTAGTGGATTTGATTTTAGCAATACTGTATTCAATATTTATAAGAAAGCTTCTATTATCACATGACATTTTGTAATGACTGGTGAGGAATAGTTTCTTATAAAGAAGGGTCAAAATTGATGAAAATTATTATTCTCAAATCAATTGATGGCCTCAAAAAACTCCCACCGAAGATGGTTACAAATGGCCTTTTCCGACCATCGACACACTTGATCGACAAACCACGCAAATTCTCTTCACGACCCGCCGACCGACGCATCCATTCACCAGTGGTGCGCACTTTACTTCAACGGGAAGGCTATTTTCAATTTCCACTCCTTTGGTTACATAACGGCTCAAATTTATCTCACACGCACACCAAATGAATGATCTGATGGTGCATCGTCTTCTCCACTGCCACTTTGGAAGCCTCCTGAAACTAGTTCGAATGCATCTTCCTTACAATTCAAAAAAGCTGCGAGATTCCCATAGTGCTCCTTCAGTTGTTTCAGAGCAGTCTTTCTTTTAGCGTTTCCCAAGCTTCCATTGTTGGAAGAACTGTCTGATTCTAGAGCTGCATTGGCAGCAAGATATCGTCCGATATTTCTTGATGAAGCCTCACCTCCACTCGCCTGAAGATATTCTCGCAACAATTCTTCGATATGTGCTTCTATTTTGGGATCGACATTTTGAGCTGGCTGAGTTCTTGAGGACGGTGCGGGTGCTTGAGCTTGAATATTGGTACTTGCAGGCCTGCTATTTGGTGCGTCACTGGGATCTTTGAGCTTGATTCCAAAACTATAGTTCATGGAATCTCCATCGCTGGGTTCGCGCACTGTGGTGAATATATGGATTCTTTGATTCAGAAAGGCAGCGACTCCCCCAAAATTTTCTTTCAATTCCGACAGGGCTGAATTGGCACTTGCACTACTACCGCTATTGGTTGCTAGGAATCGTCCTAGATCTCGTGATGACGCATAACCTCTGCTCTCCACAATGTAGTACTTTACTAAATCCACCAAATATTTTTCTAACTTGCCCTTGACACTCGTAGCAGAATAATTCGATCGCTCAGATTGTCTAGTACTTCTCATATTTTCTCCTTCGGCTACTGTAATTCTTTCAATCAATTCATGTTTCCGGCCAGATACGGGAAGCTCCATTTCTTTGCAAACCTCCTTTAGCTTTAGCACCGTGTATTCTGAGTAGTCAGTGTTTGAAACTTCTTCTTGCAGCCCATCAGGTGCGCTCAGGAAGGACATGTTGTTTAGTGTTTCAACGGTACCACCCTGAGATGCTTCAAGAGCCTCTGTTGTGTAGAAATACACGTCCTCCTCTACTCCTCTCTCCACTACTCCTGACTTGTAAGTCCTTAGAAATTGTGATTCTTCCGGTGTAAACTTTGTTTTCTTGGCTTCGTCAATCAAGAAATCCACCGCACCCCTTTTTTTGGCGATAAAGTAGCTCCTATCATTAGGGTCGCGGATGAGATACTGAGGCCGATCAATGACCTCAAATACCATAGGCATGCGATCCTGGAGAAAACGACGTAAACCGCCTTGTCCGAGTTTCACATCATCTAAAAGGCTAGTACCACCGGGTAACTCAATGTTCTTCAGGTAGCGGCCAATATCTCTTGACGATACTTTTCCATACGGTGATTGTGATACAAAATCAAGTATTACTTTTGTGATTGTGAATGCAGAGAGCAGTCCCCTGTCGTGGACTTTTTGTACTGTCTTGCCTATTTGATCTGGAGGCAAGGGAACAAGCAGACGATCCAAGAAGTCATCAATCCAAACAACGTCAAAATCTTTAATGTGCGGGCTTTCATATAGAGCACGATTGCACCCGGTGCGCATGGAAACAACCCCGACTTTCCTCCCCTTTTGCCTCGTACGAACCATTGCTGGTATAAAATCTTTATCTCCACTTAATAAAATTGCGACATCATAGGCATTTGGAACAGTTGCATAATGAAGCATCTCCACAGCAAGTGAAATATCAACGCACTTTTCAGGACCATTGCTTGAACTTTCTAGCATGTGAATATCGTAATTTGCATCGGCCATATCATTGTACATTTTGACACGGAAAGACTTTGGATCCGTTGTCTTTTTGTAAGATGTAAATACCGAAGCACGTACTACTTCTACTGGTCGTTGAGAATTAGATTGGTCTGAATCTGTTGGTATACCAGTGGACGACGACCAGCCCTGGAGTACGATGAAGAGGGTGAGAAAAGGAACATGAAAGGAAACAGATGGAAAACATCGAATTCTGGTAACATACCAGATTTATTTGTTGCCCCACGATTTGCTCACAAACTATTCTCGGCAATGCATTCCAATCAATTTTATAACGATACTGCCAACCCTTTCCAAATTTCTTTACAATAGGATCAAATTCCTCTTTCCTCCTGTACAAACTATAGTACAGCCATGTGCCGTCAATAAACATCATTGCTTTCAGAGGTACAACTGGTGCAACACCTCCTTGTGTATACATTACTGGAGAAGACGTTGCAACTGACGGCATATTGACGTCGTTTTCAGTAAATGTGTCTGATAATTCTTCTTCTCCCTCGTCATTAAACATTCCTGGTAATGGTGGAGGAAGTAGCTCATTCTCCTGGGCTTTCCGAGGTAAAGAATTCCTCGATGACGTTGATTGCGAAGGTGCCGACGACTGCCGTTGTTGTTGCTGTTGCTTTTGCGGTTGCTGCATTTGAGGCTGATTCTTTACCATTTCCATTAACATATCGATTTGCTCCTGTTGCTTCTCCATTTGTAATTGAGCAGCCATAGGTAGTGATGAAGTAGGTTTGACGTCAACATCAGGCTTTGAGGGAGAGGAAATCTCCTGATTTAAATCATATTTGCTGGACTCGATATCATCTTCATCTTCGAAGTCATTGTCGCCTTCGTTGGGGAAGAAGGATGTTGAATGGCAAATGATATTTCTGTGATTAGACGTACGTTTGTCATGTTCTTGTGTATAAGATCTTATTCTCGTCCGGAACTGTAAACTATTTGCGAATGTACTCTGTCTGTGCGTACTAGCAAACGAATTGACTCGTCCAACTTGTATACAAAAGACGAAAATCAGAAGCACTGCCATTTTATGTTGGATTGGATAGTAGTAGTGAATGTAACCATTCCTCGTTTGTCGCTTCATTCTATCAAGCTTGATTCTATCAAAGAGAAATGGATCTCCCTAATTGAAATTGGTAATTTATTAAATGTGCCAGAAATATCTTCAAAGGTATTGGTTTGGGTTTCGCCAGTGTTTACCTTCCAACAAGACAGGATGCTTCTTCTTGGTTCAATTGCTCGTGTAGTACGTTTTAAGTGACACCATGGTGGATGGTGGTGAAAACTTTGTGATGTGTGTGTACAAACAGCATCTATTTCAATTGGGACCTCTTGGCGCGACATCCAAAAAAATGAAGGGCTCTCGCACCACCAACCAAAACATCAAAAAGACGCTCACAAAAGACAACCCAATATTGATATTTGATACCAGAAGCCTCATCTCGCATCTCGCTCAACAGGACTTCACATTCACGTATCGATTACCTTCGCTTATCCATGAGGATCTCAAGAGAATATTCAACTTTTTCAATACTGAAGCATGCAATGATTCTTTCTGTTCTCACAAGAAGATCAGGTATGCAGAGGCTCATGGCGGAAGGCCTAAGCTTGAGCCAAGGAAACCGTAGAACTTTTGTATCATCAGCTTTTGTCAATTCACTGAATCCAAATGCATCTTTGCATCGTCAATCTCTTCACTTGGAATTTAGCACTCTACAGAGCCAAAATTTTGCATCAACTTCAACAGAACTTAAGGGTGTGAGATATACAAGAACAGAAGAGGACGATAAGTTAGATGCCTTCCTGGAAGAGGCAACATCCACTGACGATTTCTACGCCGACTCTGGTCAATTTCCAACTTTTGAATCACTCGACATCAAAAGTCCTGTCCTTCTCAAACGCGTACAAGATATGCTAGATGGAGAAAATTCTCGCCCTTCTGCTGTTCAAGCTGCATCCTTATCTGCAATCACTTCAGGAAAGGATGTGACTATTGGTGCAGAGACTGGTAGCGGAAAGACTCTTGCGTACCTTCTTCCTCTCATTGATGATGTGCTGCAACGTAAGCAAAATGCAAAAGATGAAACTGGTCGTGTGGGGCATATGGGATATGATTATGCGCGTGCTGTCATCCTAGTGCCAAATAAGGAGCTTGCTAATCAAGTCCTGCGAATGGCGGTGGAACTATGTGGAGGTCCTAGATCGGTTGTATGGGGCTCAAACGGAGATAATAGCAATTTGAATGCAAACGATGCTGAAGATGTAGATGAGAGTTTGATTGTTCGTTTGGGTATCATGCCAGGGGCTCTCAAAGGTCCTGAGGATTATAAGCCGATTCGTATGTCTGTAAATGATCCAATGAACCATGCTCCCCTCGATCTACTCATTACAACTCCTGCGTCACTCGGTCCGATGGGAGAAGACCCAAAGAATATCGATATGTTTGCAGATATTGAAACATTGGTGATTGATGAGGCTGATATGCTCTTTGACGGTGGATATTTGCGCCCCCTCAATATGGTACTGTTGGGATTCAAAAGATCGGATAGACTTGAAGAATCTTTCGGTGCGAAAAAGACTCAGCACGTCCTCGTCGCTGCAACATTACCAGATATGGGATTGAAAAGTGCTGACGCCTATGTTCAAAAGAAATTTCCTTATGCTACGAAAGTGACAATGAAAGGAATGCACAATGCTAGACACTACGGTCTCAAGGACCAGACTGTTTGGATCCAGGACGATGATGACGGAGAGATGCCAAAGAAGAAAAGAATGGAACGTCTGATTCAAATCTTGCAAGATGATCCCTCTACCAATGAAGTTGGTTTGGCAGGAGAAAAGGTTATGGTTTTCTTGAACAGTGTCGGCGACGTGGATAGCGCCGCTGGTGCGCTCTCTAGAGCAGGAATCAATGCAGTTCCATTTCATGCTAAGCTTTCGTTAGTAGAAAGAACTGAGAATTTGAGTAGATTCCGCGAATTCGACGCAACTGCGGAAGAAAACGATGATAATGCAGTTCCAGTCCTCATCTGTACGGATCTTGCTGCTCGTGGACTTGATATTCCTGGAGTAACTTCCGTTGTACAGCTTCAATTTGCTGGAAATGTAGTTTCTCATTTGCACAGAATGGGCCGTTGTGGCAGAGCTGGAAAAAGAGATGGGAGAGGAGTAATTTTCTATGGAGGTGTCGAGAGCGAATTAATAGAAGTTGTTCGAAAGGCAGAGGGAGATCAAGAGACAATGGTGTTGCAAGGAAATGAAATCGAGGACGAAAATGCCTCGAGTGGAGGAAAGGTCGACAATGCCTTTAGTAGAAAACGCGGATTTACCAAAAAGAGAAAAAAGATTAAGAGAAAGGAGAGAGAAGATGATGGCAATGTCTACCATGATGAAGCCGAGTAAAATTGTAATCTCGAGACCTAGGATTACTGTACTGTAACGCACTAGAAATTCTTATTATACTAATGAAATAAAATAACATTAGGGAGTATTGCGTTAGAACTACACGAAGGAGGTTGTCTGGTCTGATGACTCCAAATGCATTTCTTCCACATGAATTGAATCGTTCACGGCCAAAGTCTTCCATCCATCTTGACTTGGTTGATAAATACTGAAGGATGTATAGGAGCTGACACCATGCCGCTCCCAATCATTTCCACTCAGCCGCTCATACAGATGGGTAACTGGCCCACCGTGAGATACCAAAAGAATACACTTATCTGGATGTTTCTTCGTCAGCTCATTCACGACATGTTCCATGCGATCTTGTTGACCCTTTCGAGACTCGAATTGACCCCATTTGTAGTCTGTCTCTTCAACTGAGAAAATGCATTCATCACCGTCTTGCTTCATTAGTTTCGAGGCTTCCTTCGAGTTCTGAATTTCCGGAGCGATAGATGAATCCTTCATTTGGGACAGCGACATATCCTCCGCATGCCCAATATAAGTTGACAAAAAGGCGGAGACTTGTTTTGATTTATGCATGAGATGATGAGCTGGCCCTTTGGCCCTCTCATCCACAACGCGTTCATCTATTGCTGGTGGAAAGACCCCATTTTGATACGTTCCACCTCCTGGTCCTCCCCAGGTCCCATCCGAGTCTGGTAAACACCACGATCTAAACCATTTATCATTCAGAGACTCGACGAGTCCTTGTTCTATGATCACCTGGAGCTCTTGCTCTTGCTCTTGATCTTGATCTGTCAGCGTTACTCCATTCGCCTCGGTGTTGTATCCAATCACAGCTTCTCCGGCGGTCATGCAGCATCTAACGAGTGGCGAAGAGTATACGGCTTCAATGGGCGGGAGGTCATTTTCTTGAATCATTTTGTGAAGGCGTGACCCTAGTCTCCGAGCTTGCATCTGACCGCGATGTGTGAGTGGTGGATCCCATTTTCTTTCAGCGTTCTGTAGCCAATTTGATCCCACGTCCCGGAGGTAGTAGTCTATGCGCTCGCCGTGCCTGGCTACGATGACTGCACCCTTTCCCATGTCTCTAGAGTGGTGGAAAGATAGATAATATGATAGATGATAGGTCCTAAGTCCTAACACAACGTGAAGGTAGGAAGTTCAATATGAATACCCGGTAGGTAGATACTACTTAGTAGATATGGTAGAAACAAAACAAAAAGAAGAAAGATTTTATTGAAGTCAAAAGGCCTGAATGTCTTATCGTCAGCTTATGTTCGAATGTCCACCACCACCTCCACAACAATCTTGTTGTTCTGCGAATAAATTGAAGACGAGCATCATTGGCTTAAAGGTTGCTGCCATCATCAGTTCTTCTTTACAATTTCAAGAATTCTCAGAACGCACACCATAATACAGTACAACTGTATAATAACTTAGAGCTTGGACAATAACCAATGATAATGAAAGGAAGATATACGTTAGTTCTCCTGACGGCAGTAATTACGGTTGATGCATATGTTATTAATAATGTCTCACGTCCGCTTGCTCCATCTGCAAGAACGCACCGTTATCCTACAACAATGCAAATAGGTCAGACCAATGGATTCAACCATCATCGTACTGGCACTAGCCCTTTCAAATTTCTGCATCAAAGAAAACTGGCACTAACCGGCACACAGCTAGCTTCCAAGAAAGATGAACCTGAAGAAAAGTCAGAGGAAGACGAGAATGGTGTTTCCACATCGCTTTCGAACAAAATTGTCACTTTATGGAAAGTTTTGATCACCAAGATGATAAACTTTTTCCCTACTCTTCGAGTGGCACTTGCTTCCTTCACAGTTGGGGCTATCTTTGCTTTGACGGTGGTTTTTGTTCCAGTTTACAACTCAGTGGACAAAATGTCAGAGCCCGTCACTCTCTTTGAAACAATTCTAGCGGTGAGTTTATTTATAATTAAGTTAAATAGCAGATATGCTTGCATCAAATCATGACTTGATTCCTTTCTTACAGATTGATTTTCTATAGGACTTGGAATCCGGATATGTTGACGATGTCGATACTAAGAAACTTTTCGAGACTGGTGTTTCTGCCATGCTCAAGAGTTTAGACCCTTACACTGAATTTGAGGGGAGACAAGAAGCACAGGATATGAACGAATCCATTAAAGGTCGTTACGGAGGAATTGGTCTCGTCATTAGTGGTACCACCATTCCTAAGCCTGTTCCTGCAGCTGTTGTGAGCAATGCAGGTAGCGATACTTCTGCAGGAGGAAGTAAGATTCTTCCGAAAGAAGCTTTGAAAGAAAATGCACAATTGCTTGATGATGATACAATCTCGTTAGATGATGGTGACGATGATGATCTTTTGGGGGGAGATTTAGGCCGTGCAAAGAGCAAAGAGGACCAAAAAGCCTATGAAAAGGCTGTATCGAAGGGAATCCGTGTTGTTAATGCATTTGAGGGGTATGCATTTGATTACGGAATGCGGCCTGGAGATAAGCTTGTGGCAATCGATGGATCAGCAATCGATCCTGGATCTACTGTCGAAGATGTGAGGAATAAATTGAGGGGTAACCCGGGTTCATCCGTGGATATTACGTTTGAGAGGGAAGGAGTTGAGGGTCAGAATACGATCACCATTAAGAGAACTGTGGTCCAAATTGCAGATGTTAAATTGGCAAC
>Ga0115005_10001734_pt1 | contig 17450 bp, 17 predicted proteins | sample ArcOceMetagenome_FD_87163 | JGI IMG/M metagenome (GOLD analysis project Ga0115005, IMG submission 87163) | Marine eukaryotic phytoplankton communities from Arctic Ocean - Arctic Ocean - Greenland ARC118M Metagenome | ecosystem: Environmental > Aquatic > Marine > Oceanic | place: Arctic Ocean... | reverse complement strand
TTGGATGTTGGATGTTGGATGTTGGATGTTGGATGTTGGATGTTGGATGTTGGATGTTGGATGTTGGATGTTGGATGTTGGATGTTGGATGTTGGATGTCGGGACATCGTGCTGAACATAAATAATAACCCCACAACGAAATCCTGGCAATTTTTCAGTTTACGATTGACTTGTTATTAAGTTAAGCATTAAAAGCTACTCTGAAAGAACAAAGACGATAATAACTGAATAACCTTTACGTTACAACTTTCTTTGGCAATTTTCCAGTTTAAAATTGACTTGTTAAGATAAGCATTAAAAGCTACTCTGAAAGAACCAAGATGATTATAACTGAATAACCCTTTACGTTTCAACTTTGTGACATATTTATTTATAGAAAGTAATCTGGAGTTCTTGGACTCTTGTGCCAATGCTCATCTCTTGGAGCAGGGTCGAACTGTGAGAACTTACAGTGATCATGAATATCGCTCTTGGTTGCATTCTCAACAGTATCATCAACTTCCATAATTGCAGCTTGATTACCACATCTGTAACAATAATTAGGCGCAGAGAAAACCGTCACCACACTCTTATTATGCTGCCACTGATAACCATCCATTACTAACTGATGCGCACGGGCAATAAAGTGCAAACCATTAATATGCGTGAATTGCTCCGTAATATCCTGACCAAATGTATACCCAGCTCCCCTAGGAGAGATCCCCCAACCACAACGATCATCCGGGTCAGACCATACAAGATCACACATTGGACCTTCGTGCGGAACTTCTTGAACTCTGTCCAAATCCCTAGCGTGGTCCAATGTATCAATGCTTGGACTCAATCCTCCATGGAGACAGAAAATACGGTCGGCGACTAAGGCGGTCATCGGTAGGTAATCAAATGTATCAGTGAAGTGTTTCCATACGTTGGCATTACCATATTTGCGAAGGCATTCGTCGTAAAATCCGTATCTGTGGAAAGAAAAGAATCAAGAAATAAATGAGATGAATCAATCGTTGAGAATTAAAAACCTTGATAGAACCAAGCATAGAACCATCCATGTTTACTCACACCTGAGTAATTTGCCGACTTTCATGGTTACCGCGCAAAATTGTAATGCGATTCCTGTACCGAACTTTCAAGGCAACCAACAAGGTAACAGTCTCTAACGAGTAATAACCCCTATCGACATAATCACCCATGAAAAGATAGTTCGAGTCTGGGCATGCTCCTCCAATACGAAATAATTCGGCAAGATCGTAAAATTGACCGTGGATGTCTCCACAGATTGTAACCGGTGCTTGGACTGGCTGCACATTTGATTCTTGTTGTAAAATTTCTTTAGCCTGCGTACGTGTAGCGTGAAAGAGAAGCAATCGGGTTAGAATAAATTGAAGGAATCTTTTAGCCCCGGATGAAGGGAGGAAGTAATCTTCACTGCCCCTACTAGATGGAGAAAAATGAACACCGCCGTGAAATCTCTCGCACCTTTTCACACAAGTTCTTGACTTCATTCTCTGTCAAGGTGCCGCCATTTTTCAGCCTGTCTATATGTTCGTCAATATCCCCGTATTGTGAACTCATGATGAATATATATTATCAATTGGTATCTCTGTCGCTTAGTCTAGAGAGAGTATTTAGCCTGTGGTAGGCAGCGTAGTAACGTTGTTGCTGTGGAACTAAGGCAAAGAGCTTAGGAGCTAGCTGAGCTTGCTTGAGTGAAGCGGGTCGGTCGGCGCGTTCTTGATGATTTCCCGGGGACGTCATCTTGGGGTTGCTCGTTACCCCCCACCTGCTGACAAGTCATTATTTTCTATTTTCAGCCTATTTCAATTGTAAAATTGTCTGAAGTTGTGAAACCAAACTCACAAATTCAACACCCTCATCGCTTGACCAGTACCTCATGTTCCATTCAATGAAATATTCATCTGCATCACGTGTAAGATATTATATCTAATATAATCGAGGATTACACGTACGTGCACACACATAGTATTTTTATATAAACAAGGGATACATCTCTCTCGTTGCAAAATAGAACATCGAAATACCTATTCCAATTTTTGTTCAACACCATGAGTTGCATGCTTCGCATCATTGGTAGAAACGCATTCAAACGGAGGAAAGATTTACAGATTTTTTTCCGACTTGATTCATTAGCATCGCTATTCTCGTTTATAGCCGACTACGATGGATGCTTTGAAGAAACTACCAAGCGTAGAAAATGTTTTACATCAGTCAATAATATTTTCTTTCACTTTATCTTTACTTCATTAACTATATAATTTATACAGAGGTAACAGAGTAAACACGGATGAGGTTATCAGAGTATCCAGCGAAGAGGGTATCTCCGGCAGCAGACCACTGAAGACAAGTACAGTGAGGAGCACGTGCCTTGGTGGAGATCTCATCAAAGTGAGCAGGTCTCAAAGTGTCAACAACAATCTTGGACTCAAGATCCCAGATCTTGATCTCCTTATCGGTAGCAGCACACAACCAGTAACGGTTGGGGGAGAAGCAAAGGGAGTGGATGATCTCACCAGCATCGAGAGAGTAAAGACGCTTGCCCTCGTTCAAGTCCCAAAGCATGGCGGTTCCATCCTTTCCTCCAGAAGCACAGAGGGATCCATCGGGGGAAACACAGACGGTGTTGAGGTATCCGGTGTGTCCGATGAGGTCATTGCGAAGCTTGCAGTTGGTCAAAGACCAAACCTTCACAAGACGGTCCCATCCACAGGAGATGATGAGAGGAACCTGAACAGAGGGGGAGAAACGAACACAGGAAACCCACTCAGTGTGGCCCTCTCCATCAGCAGCGGAGTCAATGGTGTACTTGCACTCTCCAAGAGTGTTCCAAAGCTTGATGGTCTTATCACGAGATCCAGAAACGATCTGACGATTGTCTACGGAGAAGGCAACGGAGAGAACATCCTTGGTGTGTCCAACGAAACGACGGGTAGTCTTTCCACTGTTGATCTCCCAAAGACGGAGGGTTCCGTCCCATGATCCAGAAAGACAGAACTGTCCATCAGAGGAGATGACAACGTCGGAAACGAAGTGGTTGTGTCCACGAAGAGCACGACGGGCGTATCCGTAAGCGTTCTGCTCGGGATCCTCAGAGACTGGTGCCTGGTGGGTAAGGGACCAAACCATGACGGACTTGTCACGAGAAGAGGAAAGAACAAGGTTGGGGTCCTCAGGGGTGGTAGCGATGGAGGTTACCCAGTCACCATGTCCCTCAAGGGTTCCGCGGAGTGCTAGTACTTCTGCCATGTTGAATCGTAGTTAGTTTCTTTCAAAAAGAGATAAGATGGATAGATACTAAATTGGCTTTTTTAGGTTCGAGTTGCGAATTGCGAGGTCTGGGTTGTGTAGTAAATGGTATGGAGGTTTGCTACGTAGAAAGTGTACTAAAGTCTACGTAGGCCACTAGAATTTTCTCGCGGTTTTCTGGTGGCCAACCTGCTGCATGAGCGACATTCATCCCTTTCTTTGCTTTCAACTCTCCCAGGTAAGATCCAATGGCGGTTTCACCGTCTCAACAAACCACTCAATGCACCATTCCATACATTAGTTCATGTTACTTCTGATAGAGAAGGATGTCGATGATCTGGAAGTGTTGGGTGAAAATTGAGATGTTAGTGCACTGCATCCTCAATCCAACCAAAATGACCCATCTCATAACCCATTGCTCACATTTTGTTCTTTCCTTTTTTTGTAAAAAAAACAGTTCGATAGCATAATCCAACCGGCCCGCATCTGAGGATCGCAGATAAAAAAATCAAAATGACTGCTCGCCCCGTACTTTCCGTCTTCTCCCTCACCGGAGAGAAGACCGCCACCACCCCTCTTCCTGCTGTATTCCTTGCACCTGTCCGTCCCGACATCGTTCAGTTTGTACACACCAACATGGCTAAGAACAACCGTCAGGCTCATGCTGTATCCATGAAAGCAGGAATGAACGTTTCCGCTCAATCTTGGGGTACCGGACGTGCTGTTGCTCGTGTCGCTCGTGTTGGAGGAGGAGGTACCTCCCGTTCCGGACAAGGAGCTTACGCGAACATGTGTCGTGGAGGACGCATGTTTGCTCCCACCAAGACCTGGCGTAAGTGGCACAGAAAGATCAACAGCACCCAGAAGCAGTATGCTGTTGCATCTGCTCTTGCTGCATCTGCTGTTCCCGCTCTTGTCATGGCTCGTGGACACAGGGTTGATGATGTTCCTGAGATCCCTCTTGTTCTTGACACCAGTCTCGAGTCTACCAAGAAGACCTCTGCTGCTAAGGATCTCCTTGCTGCTGTAGGAGCTCTTGCTGATGTTGAGAAGGCTGCTGACTCCAAGAAGATCCGTGCCGGAAAGGGTAAGATGCGTAATCGTCGTTACACCCTTCGTCGTGGACCTCTTATTGTCTACAAGGAGAACGATGGAGTTGCTCAGGCATTCCGTAACCTCCCTGGAGTTGAGCTTTGTTGCGTATCTCGCCTCAATCTTCTCCAGTTGGCTCCTGGTGGACACGTTGGACGTTTCTGCATCTGGTCCCAGGCTGCTATTGATGAGCTTTCCGGTTTGTACGGAGATGAGGGTAAGAGAATCCCCTCTGCTCCCATGGCTAACGCTGACTTGGCTCGTATCATCAACTCCGATGAGGTTCAGTCCGTTGTCAACCCCGCCAAGCGTGCTGACAAGCCCCGTCTTCGCAAGAAGAATGCTATCAAGTCCATCAAAGCTCTTGCTATGCTTGATCCTTATGCTGCTGCTGCTCGCGCTGCTGAGACCCGTGCCCAGGAGTCCCGTGTTGGAAAGAAGGCTGCTACCCTCAAGGCTAAGCGTGTTGCTGCCAAGGCTGCAAAGGCTCAGAAGGCTTCTTTCTTCGCTGCTGCTAGTAAGCAGGGAGATGTCTGCGAGGGCGGATTCAATCTTGAATAAATAAAGTAAAGAAATGGATGAAGAAAAAAAAAGTACGGCGAGCTTGTATGATTTGTAATATTAATTAGTAAATCCGTCTAGCTAGCTTCATTAATACATATTACGCATTTCACTATCTATAAGAGCCACCATGCCTTTAACTGCTTCATACAATTTAATCTTTTACTACTGTACGTGTACGAGTTCTTTCTCTTCAACTTTAGCAGATTGATTCGAAACATCATGCAGTTTACAATAGAATGGGGCAAAGATGAGGAGCTCTGCACGGCAGCAATGATAATAGATAAAATAAGTACAGCGTTTCACATTTCTTCATGAGAGTGAAGAAATAAAGTAAAAGTTAGTTGTACAGGTATCAAGCGGTTGTATGCTGTGTGAGACAGATTACGTATGATACAGTAGATGTTATATGTGGCAACCTGTGTTTGAATTTATACTGCCAACCCAACGTGGTTGACTTTTGATGGATGTGAAGAAAAAGAAAAGGTGAAACGACGACGAACGATGACAACTCATACCAAGCATAGCAAGCAAGTCAAGTCATGACCGTGTTTACCACTCATTGCATTATCAAGTCATAACCGAGTTACCACTTCTTACAAATAATATAGGAAATACCTACAGAATATCTTCCTTCAACTCTCTCCGAAACCCGTTGAATTTTTTACTTTCATGCAACTGTTTCAATTGACATTTGTCTGCGCAATAATAATATCAGCTGCAAACGCATTCTCATCGACCAGATTATCCCCACTAAAACCAAACTTATTACGAGTACGAGTATACTCTACTGGTGCTGAAGCTAACGTCGAAGAGAAAGCTATCGAAACAGTAGGCGATGGTATAAAACCATGCTATTGGAAATCACCAGAGGGGATGTGTAGAACTTCCGTAGGAGAATTCAGGCCAGTAAAAGGAGGATGGGAGCATCGCCTTCAACTGAAAGACTTGAAAGTAGGACAGAAACTTATTGGTGAAAAAATCTCAAAAACTGATCTCCTCCAAGCCAAAACTGGGCCAAAAATATTTTACGACTGCGGAGTTGGTCGGATAGATGCTAAAGGCAATTGGCAGATGGTCTCAGGCATGCTGAGAGTGGCGAAATCGTATAATAAACCATCCGTGGTGAGGAAGAAAGTAGCAAGATTGTCTGGAAAGCCGGTCGAAATTTATGTTCACAAGATATCAATTGACACTGGTCGATTGGAAGTGAAGCTTTCATTAGATGATTCGAATAAAGAACTTGAGAAGGAGAGTCCCAAGATTCCAGCTTCTAGTTTAAAAGAGGGGCAAGAGCTTATCGGGAAAATTGTGCAATTGAGGCCCTACGGTGCCATAATTGATGTTGGAGCGAATAGAAAGGGCTTACTTCATATTCAGCGCGTTGCAGATCTATTCGAAAAATATATTGATAAAGAGAAGGGATTAGAAGAGGCAGGTTTGGAACGAGGTGCTTCGATAAGGGTGGCAGTTAGCAGCAACGAGAAAAAGAGGTTGTTTTTAGATTTCACAACAGAGACAAAAGATTTAGCTGCAGAGGAAGCAGAATACAAGAAAAAAGAAGCTGAGGAGGCAGCTGCGGCTGAAGCTGCCGCAGCATTTGGGTTGGATATCATCGAAGAACAGGAGGAAGATGAAGACACAACTAATCAAATCCCAGAAGACGAAGCTGCTGCATGGGCAGCTTATGCTGATGATTTTGCAGACGATTATGCAAATGACTCCGACGAAGATGCAGACATTGAAGACTCTTTAGGAATAGGTTCATATTGAAATACGAAACCATTATTACTTAACCTGTACTCTCGTACCCTGGTACCGGCGGTACGTGTACGAGCTCTCGAATAAGTTCCAAAGCAAGATGCTTTAATCGCTTAATGTTCGAGCTAATGTAGCATTTACGAAAATAAATTAGTACAAATTGTACTGGTGGGTGTTCACTTTGTGTCGGCGCGCGGGAGGGTGGTATGGTGTCTACTTTATTCAATCTTGAACTGACCGAAGAAAGATACATACGTTGTCACATGTCATAAAAAGATGATCATCAGTGTTTTGTTGTTCCGACTCTTCAAAAAAGTATTCACCATGAGGAACGGCGGCATCCTCTTCATCGTAGCAGCCTTCGCATGTTTGAGCAAAGTTGACTGTAAAACTTTCGACTTTGTAAGTGTTTGGTTCCAGCGACCTTACAATGGTCCTGAAATCATTGTTGAGGTTATCGGCGCCGACATGAATCAGAGAGCCAACCGCTTCTTTGACTATTGGTCTAAACCTGATATCATGGTCACCTTCCACCATGGTGACCATGATGAACACACTCAAATCGAGGGCAACACCTTTCAACCTCGTTTCCTCTACAAAACAAAGATTCCGTACCGACCGAAGTATGGACTTCACTTTCACGTTATGGAAGCAAACGTTCTTAAAGGAAATCAAGTCATGGGAAGGGCTTTCATAGATAAGGAACAAATTACAGCGTTGCTCAATTCGGGTCAACCAGCATTACTATCCTTGGGAGAGAACATTGGCGTCGTCATGATCAGGCTATTCTACCTACCCAAACAATTAAAAGAGAAGGATAAATATGGTCGCACTAAAGTTGCACCTTTGGCTTTACAGGCAAATCCTCCTCCTGCGAAACAGCCTCTTCCTGTGAAACAGATACAGCCGTAGCTGATACATTCTGAAGGATCATGGCAGTTTGGATAATTCTTTTTGTAGAAACTGACAATTTGATGAATAATTAAAAACAATAAGTTCAAATTGTAAGTACACGTACGTGTACAGATGTACGAGTACAGATAACACGATAAAAGGTACCTTTAAACTTATAACGGCCTACACGTTCCTATCATATATATCACATAATTACCTCTCACCCTGAGAATGAATCGTAATAATCATAGCGCCAGAAAGAGAAGCAAGGACAAAAAGAAATCAAATCCCTGGGACCTAGTTTGATGCATTACACATACTTGGGGTAGAGCTTCAACGGCGTGATATTTCCAGACTTGCTTCTGCGATTGGAAAAGGCGTATAAATATAAGCACTTACTATCTCCTTTCTTTCTTCAAGCATTCGGATTGCTTGTAGAACCCCCGTCTACAAATAGTTGTCCACTATCAATCGTGAGCCAAACATCTTCATTTCGACTGGAACCTGAGAAGTGAATCTTGGCATGGCGCTCCACAACATCAACTATACTGCCCCTGAAATAGCATTCAACATTTTTATCAGTCTCTAGCAAGCAAATAACCCGAGTTTGCGGTTTGAGACCAGATGCTTTTATCGGTATGGCTAGACGATAGTGATCTTGCTCTAGCTCTTTGCCCTTTCTCTTCCTCTTGCCAGTGGGCTTTTTCTCTGCGTTGTTCCGCCGAGAAGAAAGTGTCATTACCTCAACAGTAAATGGTTTTGCTTTTTTAAAAACTTTTGGCGTTTCGTCCCAAACTTCTTGCTTTTGGGTCATCTTTTTCTTACTTCTTATGAAATCCTTAGCCCATTCGACGTACGTGAGTTTTCTACCATCATTAGTGAATGCGTCATCTTCAAATTGATTGAGCAGCGCTTTAAATCTTCGCATACCTATCCGAACAGAATGTGGATGGCACATACAAATCTTGGCCTGATCTCCAAACGGAACCCATTCTGGCACAGCGAAATTCGTGCTTTCTGCACAATTAAAACCAGTGTTGAAACCAAAATGATAGCATCCAGGGAAAGTGATCATTATATCACCAGCACGTTGTACTTGCGTGGTATAGCTGATACCTGCCTTTGTCAAAAGACTGGGGGAATACAATGATCTCTTGTGCCGTAGAAATTGAGGACATGCATTTGCTTGATGTGAAAACATGGATTCCATAAGAGATTCAAAGCGACCAGAGTCTTCCTGTGCAATCGCATACCAATACTTTGGCGCCCCGGCATGCAGATAGTTGATGGAAAGCAGATTCATATCTTCCGAAAACACACAAGACGTCAGAACAAGAAACAAAAATGTATCATTCATTTAGATTTCATACGTACCTTCCGTATGCGCCGAGAACACACTGGCCCACATTCCGAAGTAAAGATATGCACTAGTAACCCCAGGCATCTTGAAGTCTTCTGACAACTGATCCGCGTCTTTGTAGTCTGCCTCAAGTAACGCTAAGCAACTTTCCAATTTATCTACATTCCAACCACAAGCTTCGGCCCCATCAAACAATGTTCCCTCCATATCTGCACCATATTGTGATGGTTGCATAGTAGGCCCAAGTCTTTTCCAAAATTTTCTTGCTAATACATCCATATGTTCATCTGATTCATCTTCATCGACTTCCTTCCCCATTTGAGTCTTGCGATATTTATCAGCTTTCTCCCGAAAATCAGCAACTGATATAGGAGGCAATTCCAACATAGTAAAATCATATATGCCACCGATACCCGCAACACACTGTTTAATTGGTCCTGGTATAATAATATCACCCAGTTTCTCCCCTTTCTGCCATGGAACCCCCCTCGCAGTCGTGTCTTTACCTATGCCGGCTTTATCCCACCACCCAGCTGGTGGAGTAATTTTTGCAATCCCGTCAGATAACTTTAAACCATCAGGTTTCAATGGCGGTCCACGTACACGCGTTCGTGACTTCTTTTCCTTCGATTGAGGAGATGTTGTAGTATATTGCTTTTCGTACATATTTTCCTTTTCCGACGCCGCCCTAATTGATGCAATTGAAGCCGAGCCAGTTTGAGACCTAGTTGACATCCTTCTAGTAGACACTCTTTGTTTCTTTTCTTCCTTTATTTCATGGGAGTTTGTTATCGTCAATATCTTCAATGCCTCATCTTTATCTTCATCACCTTGTTTTGCTTCGTTACACCTCTCTATACTCTCACCTTGTTTTGCTTTGTTACATCTCTCATCATCTTCAGCAGCAGCAGCATCACTGCACGAAATATTATCATCATCGCTAGCATTATCGCCCGAAAAATATGGGTCTTCTGGCTCTACATTATCCAAAGGAACTCCCAACAGTACACCTCGCACATAATCTGAAAATGAAGTCGATTTAAACTTTTCCAATGTCGGCTTGTAAGTAGCTGCCCTGTAGGCCGTAGTCCTCGATGCTCCAAGAAATCCCTTCATTTCATTTTCTAGTTTTGAAGCTTGGGACTTGGAAAAGGACCTCTTCTGTTCTGGTTTCGACATTTCAGATGCGGCAGAGTTGTTAACCTTACCCAAGCCTTGCTTGTCACACTTTAAAACAGTCGAGCAGAATTTAATCAGGTATATGTGTTTGTGTTCAGCGTGAATCGTGTGGCCTCAAGCTAGTTTCACAGTGTATTTCTAAGCTTGTGATGCTTTATAAAAGTTCCCTAGCAGATATTATTCGGGTAGTGTTTTGGGTTCTAGATGAATTGTGTGTTCTAGATGAATTGTGTGTTCTTTGTTGCACCTCCTCGACTCGTACTTGCACAAAAAGTTAGTTTCATTGAAGTTGTCACCGCTACTCGTGCGTGCGGACCTCTTTGAGAAACCCCCGTTGCGTTGGTGAAGTTTTAACGTGGTGACATGCATGCTTCTCTCTCACAAAGAAAATCTCAAAAAGAAAGAAAGAGAGAAAGAGAGCAAACAATAGAGAGTGCTGATTTATTGAGTACGTTTGAGCCTTTTCTTTTAGCTGTATCTTATTTTAGAGCCTTTGGGTAGTTACTTTTGCAATGGCTTGGTACGTACTGTCTTGGTATTATGTATCATCAAGGGTATCATACTTGCACTACATTTTTACTCTTGTACTGTAAACAAATGATCCAAACAAAATTTGAACAAAGCCCATTAAAAAAATAGGGGGTGGGACGATCCACATTATCTTGAGATGTCGAGGAATAAAATGAAGGAAGGATGCCTTTTCCCTTTTCCCTTTTTCCAATACTGTAATCTCGTGCCTATTTATTATTAAAATAAACAATTGAGGTTTATTTTTTAATTAAAATATATGTTTGACAATATAATAAGTTTGTCATCATTTTCTCGATTTCGATTGAAGCAAGAGGCCAGCAGACACTCCCATCATGAATGCCAATGCAAGCGGGACCCCTCTGGATGATCTCGAACTATAATCATAATCATCAACTTCACTCACTGCGAAAACGAAATTTGATGGGAAATTATAAGCGGACATCATCCTCTGCAACATCGATGGCTTTCTTTCTAAAATCCTATTGTTTCGGGCGATTTGTTTCTCACCGGTTGCCAAAGTTTCCTCAATGTATTCAATAGCTTTGACACTCGTATCCTCAAAATGTAATATGTCACTCGGAAGCTTGTAAAGAAATTGATCCATGTGCGCTCTTTCTAGCATATTCTTGAAAGAATCATAGTATCCATTCACATTTACACAAACTATTGGCATTTTTATCAAACCAATTTGTTTGGCACATGCCATCTCCCACAATTCATCAAATGTCCCAGGACCTCCAGGCAACACCACTAGCGCGTCCGCATCTTGAACCAACATTCGCTTTCTTTCTTGTAAATCCTTTCCCCCAACGACAATTAATTCTACCTTTTCATCCCGTCCTTGTTTGAACACATCATGGCAGCCTTCGACCCAACTACTTCCTTTTCCTTGTTTCACAAACATTTCATGAATCACTCCCACAACCTTGCCATCCACATCCATGACACCTTGGTTCATAGCACCCATACAACCTGTGGAACCTCCTCCATTGACGCAAATGTGATCTCTTGTACCAAGCATTCGACCTAAAGTGTAAGCCTCGCGAATGTAAATGTTTTTGGTTGTTTTGTTTGATGACCCATAGCAGCATACTCTTAGAGGAGTGTCGCCCTTACAATCTACCTCTTGCGTGTGTTCTTGCGGCGGCATGATTGTGCTGTATTTATTAATACCCGTTGATGAATTGAGGAAGCGAAATGTTTTGGCGCTTGCGGGTGGTGTTGTTCGTTGTGTGATCTTTGTGCTGTGTGGTATCTCCCTTGGTGGTATTGTACAGTTACCCTCGTACGTAGTAGAGTCAGTCTGTTAGTAGATCTGTGATTGTGAGACTTTTGGTTTATAAATTGTCCATAATAATTGTTCATCATTTCATTTTTCTTGCACCGCTGTCGCGCCAAACACCCCAACACCCTTGAAACAAAACAACGACAAACAGGCTCGACAAACCCAGGAAACTACTTTGATTGAAACACGGAAGGAATTGAATAAGCAGTTGAATGAATAAGCCCAAAAATTGAATTCTAAACTGAAACCAAGCGCTGAAACAAAGGCAAACGCAACACACTTACAACCAAAAGTTCTTTGGTTCGAGAATGTCAAGGCATTTTGTTCCACCGCTTCCAACGCCTTCGACTTCGGGACGGGTGAGCTATCAACTAGTTCAGGGAAACGATGAGCATGATTCAAGCCCAACTATTGATACGAGTGAAAACGCTCAACATCATGAACTATTTCCAGTGCAAGAAGAATGGCGCAAACAGTCTCAGAATCGGTACCAGACAACAGCAGACCATGATTTGATTCGAAAAGAGGAACAAGATGTAATTTTAAAGCCAGCATCGGCATCGTCACAATTAGAAGGCGAAATAGAACAATCTAAATGGCCACCACCGTTTGACGACGAAGTTGCGATACAAAACAATACATTGCACCTTCTCCCATCTGATAGAAGCCAAATTATACAGGAGGTGGAGACCTTCAGCAAAATCACTGTTCGAAGTATAACTTGGAATCAACAAGCACAGGAATTGCCATCGATAGAAATATTGAGAGAACATTTACTACCAAGAAGATATTATCATGTTATTGCTGTGGGAACCCAGGAATGTGAAAATTCAATAACAAAATCAATTCTATATCCTAGTAAAGATAACTGGGAAAAGACTTGCAGGGATGCTCTGGGAGATGAATATGAACTAGTGAGGGGACATTCTTTGCAAGCTAGCCATTTGTAAGTTGACATTACATTTGTATTAAAATATTAGATGGAAGCACCATCCATTCTTATCCCAACTTACTCTAACGCATTCAAATCCATCTTGAAAATAAACGCTCACAGGGCAGTATTTGTGCATAAAGCCATGATGCACCTTGTATCAAAAGTGGACTCGCACGCAGTCGCAACAGGACTATGTGATACATTAGGAAACAAGGGTGGCATTGCAATCACCATTAGAATAGGAAAGACGAATATTTGCTTTTTGACAGCCCATTTAGCAGCACATCAAAATCAAATGGACAGAAGGACAGCCGAATTTATAAGAATATCGAGGGAGGTGGCAAAAGCTCTCGGCCCAAAAGAAAAAACCGAGGTAAACATAGAAGGGGATGATAATGATACGCTACCCGATACCTTGCCAGGAATGGATTCTGACCATGGCTCCGAGAAAGATTGTTTTGAGGATAATTGCTTAACGCAAGGAGTATCCGAAAGAAGTAGCATCACTTCGGACGAAAGCTCGAATCGATCTTGTTGTTTCTGTCCACATTGCCCGAAGCCAGTGAAAGAATGCAGTTTTTGTCGTTGCTTGAATCGCAAAGATGAGAAATATAATCCTCTATCTGATGCCTTTGATCATGTCATTTGGGGCGGTGACCTGAACTTTCGTATCCATGGCACGCGCGATATTGTGGATTCATTGCTGGCGCACAATCGGCACAATATACTTGTGGACAATGATCAATTAAATATGGTAATGCAATTTGATAAAGTGTTTGCTGGTTTTGTGGAAGGCCCGCTATCTTTTCGACCGACATATAAATTTGATAAAGGTTCAGGTAAGTAATCAAAGAACGAAATTCTTGTAGTAGATGGAGATGTAATACTACCAAAGCCGGAGTTCTATCTTTCCAACTGTTTACTTACACACCCATTAGACGTTTATGATACATCGCCAAAGCGACGGATCCCAGCATGGACAGACCGTATTCTATACAAGCCAAGCCCTGCCATCGATCTGATATCCTACTCAAGTGCAAGCGGTATACGAAACTCAGACCATAGACCAGTTTATGCCTCATTTCAATGCTCAATTAACATTGATGGCTCAAATTTCCGCAGAAGTCTTCTGAGGACTGAATCAAAAAGTGAAGTTTGTATAATATCATAACTAAAAGACCCATCACTTTGAACTTCGTACACTGTGTATGATAGGTAATACGAATTGCAACGTTTTTCATCACATATTGAATATTCAGTTTATGCTTTCGTAGCTTTCGCCCTTAAGTAAAACATTGCTACAACTTTGAAGTGTTCTGAAAATGAGCACAAAGGAATCCGTTTTGCTCACAACGGTTAAAAAAAGGAACAAATATCTTCGAAAAAGCCTTTATGTACGTACCGGTACGACCTTTTTGGGTCAACCGGCTTTCAGCACACAAGTTCCCAGCCCCCCCCATCCCAATGCCCAATGCCATCAGTCCGCCCCATGAGTACCAGATAATCTCTGTTCTTACTAAGCACCCCTCATGACCAAAACGTAGCGAGGTTATGACGGCCAACAGTGACGAAGGAAGAGACAGATCAACAGTTGAACCCCTAGAAATCGAGATTGTGAGAGATGAAGAAGCACGCGGTCTCATCTCTAAAGTGGACGAGGAGAGCTACGAGGAGTTCACCGATGAAAATATGAATATGAAGAAATTCCGGATAGGCATTTCACTCATATCATTTCTATTTCTATCTATCGTGGCAATGTTTATTTATTTCAACATACGGGATGATTCATTAAGTCATTACCCATCCGAGCTACTAGGAAATGCTTACAATTCGAATGACTTTCACAACGAGCTGAACATTGTGCCTCCTTATTGGGATGAATTAGACGGACATCAAGCTTACAATAATGGTTCAACTCCTCACATGGGACCATGTTTCTTGCCTGAAACCGAACCAAACTGGTCAGAACTTATTGAACATAATAAATTTATCAAATCAGAAAAATACATCAAATATAAAGATAGTAAGATTGGTGTCCATGATGGAAAGTCCAATATGAATCTTGCAGGATTGTGCAGGCCTGGATTTATAATTATTGGCGCAGGAAAATGTGGGACATCCTCACTATACCACTATTTGGTCGGCCATCCTCGTGTATTGCCTGCCAAGACAAAGCAGATTCATTACTTCAAATATTTTACAAACAGGCCGATGCAGTGGTACTTGCAGAATTTCCCCCCAGCCGAGGTCTTTCTATCAAATGGAGCTCTGATGACCGGCGAGGCCAGCCCAGGATACCTCGTGAGTAATATTGCATCTTTTTTTAAGTTTCTGAGTTCGATCCTGTCGTTTGGTGCCTAATATCAAACCTACTCTCAATGTATGCCATAGCCATACCCCGATGTTGCAAACCGACTGAAGACATGGATGCAAACAAACGCAGGTAACGGAGAAGGCCAGGCAGTAGGATCACCGAAAATTATCACAATTGTTCGCAATCCGCTGGAAAGATCATGGAGCAGCTACAAATACAACTATCGACAGCCATTGATTGATAAGTTGCGAAAAAAAGATATGAAAAAGAAAGAAAATCATGATGACGAATGGTACAAGCAAAATTTCGTTTTTTCATTTGAGGATTTAATAGCAGCAGAACTAAAGGCACTGAAACAGTGTTTGAAGCCTGGTGGAAAAGCAGAGAGGGCAGCAAGCTATTCATATGGAATTAAACAATGGGCCACGCCAGAATTTTCAAGAAGAAACAGAACGGGCCTGCCTCATATGGTGGTACTTGATGAATCTTGTTACGGGGGTAAGGTATCCAAATCTGTCCCACGCCGCCAATGGAAAAATATGGTCTTGCAACATCCAAACAAAATTATCAATGTGCAGAATCTGCATTTAGTTCAGTCATTGGTAGGGCGGAGTCTGTATGCACTCCCACTCGAATGGTGGTACGCACTCTATCCAAAGAAGGATTTATTCCTATTCTGTAGCGAAGATCTGAGGTTTCGCACCAGTCAATCAATGTCATCTTTGACTAATTTTCTCGGTTTGCCAACCTTCGATTTTACAAATGTCACAAGCACAGGTATGTACAATATGGGTGGTAATACAGGGTACGATTCAGTAACAGAGTGGGACAATGGAACTCGAGCCACTGAAGATATACCCATATCTAATGAATTGAGGAAAGAATACATGGAATTTGTTGCACCTTACAATGAGCGTTTATACGAGGTGGTTGGCAAGCGATGTAATTGGGGGTGAAAGTGTTCAACTATTATGTCATTCATTCCAATATGTGGTTTGCTTTATAATTTATTACCCATTTAATTTTTTTAAATAGCCACGTGTACTCAGTAGCCAGCTACGGTTGCCAGCCACAGAGGGCTTTTACTATGATACGAATAGCTCGTTAGACTCACTGTTAGAAAAGACTGAAAAAACCTTTTTCTTGGACTTTTCTATCTTTCCAGAGTTCTTCTACATTCATTCGGGGGTTTGTCCATGAAACATGGCCTGAGTTGGCGTTCACTTTCTCGTTGGAATACGGTGAAGATAGAGAATCTGATGTAAAGTTCCTAATTAATTAAGCATTCTAATTTACGGTTCTAAATCTTCTTCCACAGCCTGTTCCACTTGCTTAGCCTCCTTGTTCGCTTGCCTCTCAGCGAAGATCTTTTGAGCTTGGCTGTACTTATAGTAGTGCGCTCCAAGAAGAAGTGCAACCCAGGACCAGAAACAGCATATCTGAAGAACGGTTCTAGAGGCAGAGTATCCAAAGGGCTTGAAAATTGCCATTGGTAATCTCTTGTGTTGCCAGAAATCCCCTTCAATCTTCCAAACTTTTTTGGTCTCACCCCAAACCTCTTCGAACTCGTGGCACCCACCAACGAAAAGTCCAACTGAAAGCATGCCAGTGACGGCAGAAAGGAAGAAAGTAAGCCAGAACTTATTCTTCATTTTGAGCGATGCATAGTAGATACCAACGCCTCCAGCAAGACCTATGACTATCCCGACCAATGCAGAAACTGGGATTTCTGTAAGAGAATCCCTTTTGAGGAAAAAGGGAATAAGGAAGACTCCAACCTCAGCTACTTCGCGCCAGATATTCCAGGCCACATTGAATTTGATGGATCTAATGGAAAGACCCTTCACAAGACCTTCATCAGTAACCTTCTTACTGGCATAGTATCTGAGAGAGGAAAATATAAAGAAATTCAAAATTAGCATCAACAACTTGAAGGAAATGGAAAGAACGAGGACGTTTTTTTTCAGCACTCACCCGAGCCACTTGGGCACTTTAGTGGAAAGTTGAAGAATGCAAATCGCAGCGACAACCTTGGAAACACCTTCAATAACTTCGACAACCCGGTCATCGAGATCCTTGGAAGTGACTCCGAGGGGAATGGCAATAGCAAGAACTACTAGAATAGCTACCAATGAAGCAAGAAGAGCAGACTGATTGACAGCCTTCAATGCCTCATTCCTGGATTCTTCATCTTCGTAATCCTCGCATTTTTTAATCACAGTTCTGTATTGTCCGATGATGATGGTTCCCTCAAGAACTTCGCGGGCAAAGATTGTTGCTACAG
>Ga0115005_10001733_pt1 | contig 17467 bp, 13 predicted proteins | sample ArcOceMetagenome_FD_87163 | JGI IMG/M metagenome (GOLD analysis project Ga0115005, IMG submission 87163) | Marine eukaryotic phytoplankton communities from Arctic Ocean - Arctic Ocean - Greenland ARC118M Metagenome | ecosystem: Environmental > Aquatic > Marine > Oceanic | place: Arctic Ocean... | reverse complement strand
ACATTTACCAGCTCCAATTATGACGAATCCAGGTCTACAGAGTCCAGATAGGTCATTATCAGTATTTCCATGTGGATGGTTCTTTATAGCATCCCTGTATTTGATTTTCTTTTTGGATTTAATATGTTTGTTCTGTTCTACTAGCGATGGCCAATCTTGCTCTGTCTTTGATAGGTAACAAGGGCCCATGTGCGGAACTCCTTTTTGAAATGTTCTCGTATTCGCATCTTCCCAGTATGGCAGTGAGATCGTCTTATTCTCAAAATCTGCGTTATGGTAAACATTATGAAACAACTCTTTCGGGAATTTTACTTGTGAATTCAGCTTTGTGTCACTCATGATATCAACGGCAAGTGCTGCAGCAATTGATACTGAGGCCATCGATATTAAGATATGAATGAGTGATCGTTTCTTTAGCAGTGGCTTTGGAAGATGATGGGGATTACTAGTTTGCACTTCTCCTAATGGTACGTTTTTTAGCAACACATTTTTCTCATTACCGTCATCATCGTAATTGTTGCTTTCAATTTCCAGTGGTTCAACTTCAACAGTTTCTATACTCTTCTGACTGGCAGTATTCATGTTTATAAACCATCCACTACATGGAATGCAAGACAGGGTTGCTGCTGACTGCTGACTGCTGAACACGAGATCTTAGTAGTTACCAACTCGCCATGCCAATTGCCATTTAACAAATTCAAGTCTGTTGTTCTCTTCAAATCATCAGTTCTTTTCTGGTAGCAAAATACTAAGTTCTCATCAAGGCGCGCCCTATTGTAATGAATTTGAACGGATGCTACACACGATTTTTGTCTAGTATCAGTTATTACCCGGCGGCCTTCGCAGTTGGAGTCTGGAGTACAGCAGCCTACAATACAATCAAACCCGCTGTTTCGAAGCCTATCTATTACGCGAGATGAAGATTCACCAATGGGGCGAAAGATGAGGATTCTACTGCTTCAAAATCACTTCATTTCTGATTTTGGGAGATTGGACGACTGATAAATTTCAAATTAGGTCACTATTTTTTGGATCTTATTTATGTTTTAGATCTGATTGAATCGCGATTGCTCCAACCCTTCAGCGTTCGCAGTGGAAACGGTTCAAACGTCTTTGACGCACTCAATCAAATTACCTGAGTACTACAGGTTGTAAGTAGATGTAAAAGATATATATTTTGTTTGTTTTTGAATTCTCACACAATAGATCGACAATGGCAATGCAGTTTCAATGGTGATTGTGTGTAAAGTCCTTTGTCAAGCCCGCTTCTCCTTTGCTCTGGATCTCAACCTTTCTCTACAGATAACATTATTAGAGCCACATTCTTCCACAATGATATGCTGGTGGCTCTTCTTGGTCTCTAACGATGTTTCCGTTGTTATTGCTCCGCATCATCATCACAAGGGGCCACCTCATTCAATTGTATCACTAGCCCCGATCCAAATTCTATTTGCAGGTACAGCATTGAATCTAATCTTTTCCTTTGCTCGGGACCTCAACATTTTTGATGACGGCAGTTAAGCGATGCAAAATAAGCAAGAAGCAAGTGATTCTTTGTTTTGAACGCGTTATAATTATCTTAATTTCGCCACAATTAAAAATAGTAGCCCTAAGACATGACATTGCGCATGTTCACCACAGTACAGTCCATTAACTCGGAGACATGAATCATTGATTACATATTGGAATATGCATATAAACCTCCGAGTCCACCAGTCAGTCATCCAGTCGCCTTGCTTCGATTCGCTACTCAATCTTCAACTCATGCGTGGCATCGAGGTGATCATAATACGCCTTTGCTTCCAAGAGTGACGTCGAAAAGGATGGCTGGCGTATTGGTACTGGAACAGGGTTCTGTTTGTCATCGTAATGTTTAGTCTTTGTGGACTGCTTTTTGTAGGAAGAACTGGCAAGCTTATCCTCATTCACTCGGATCTTGCGCTTCTTTGACTTGATAGACATGTTCAATTTCGCATTCGTATTCGTATTCACATTCACGTTTGCGTCATTGGGAAGTTGCAACTCTTCCAAACCATTTAGCCCATCTTGCTCAAGTTCATCATTGTCTTGGTCATTGCTATCGCTAGGATATCCCTCTTCTCCAACCTTGTAATCTAATGCCAAGACGGAATTATCAGGCTGTGGGGGCGTCAATCCCTCAGCCTTTTGAATTGACAAAACATCAATTGACGTAAAGGACATTGTAGACACATCAGTTGTGGTAGCGGTCTTATCTGAGCTGCTACACGTACCGGTACTAGATCCTCCAACACAATTCATTTTCCTCGTCTTTTCTTTCCCATAGTTTTTGGAATGGACCTTCCGATGACGCATAGGACTTGCACAGTGGTCTAGTACAGAAGTGGCCATATTGGACAAGAGCCTTCCTCGCTTCTTCTTTTGATTTCCATAGGTTTGTTTCTTATTCTTACTCTGGTTAGCAGTTCTAGTCTTGGGTAGTACACCTGCATCTAATGGAACCGATGTGGACGCTGATGCTGCCCATTGAGAAGTATCACCAGGATGCCTCTCTTGATTATTTTTGATACGTGATAAAGAAGCATCATCTTCACTGGAGCTAGTGTCACTATCAGTCTTGGGCAGATCCAAATCCTCTTCATCTTTCAGAGGTCCAGCATGCTGCCCTTCGACATCGTTGCTATAGTAGATAGGCCGACAACGTACATCATCCCACCCTACCATTTCTTGGCCTGAAGTTGTACCTGCACCTGAACTATTTACCTTTATAGCATTTCGTTTGTGCAATTGTAATTTCGTCATGAGCTTACCAGGAAGGAAGGACCCTGCCGCTGCCGCTTGACGCGAGTATTGTCGTTTCGAGGGTCCCCTGTTCTTTTGCTTTTTGGTGAGCCAAACCCCGAGCTTTCCTCCATAAGCTCTACTCATTGCGTTTCTTTTCTTGTGATGTGGTGCGACTAATATCAAAGATGTTACTGTAGCGGTTTACTTTGTTTTGTTTCCTGAGATGATGTCAAGAGTCAAGAGGGAAGGCGTCTCTGTGCTCTGTGTAGTGTCTTGTTGTTTGTTGTTTGTTGTTTTTGTGTCGAAAAAAAAAAAACAAATCGCAAAAAGGCAAATTTTGAGAATAGGCCATTTATACCGGCGCAGTATCTAACCGCATCAGGTTGAGACCATCACCATAAATAACCATTTTATACCCGCAAACAACCTACAGGTTATTTATTATTTTTACCCAAGTCGGGAACCAATGAGATGAGAATGTCCAGTCATTCAGGATTTGCGTCATTCGACCACGTCGAATGACGCATTTTTCAACGGCTAGATTTTGGTCACTGACACAAATGTGCCACCCCCTACGAGAACCTGAGCCACAGGCTTACCAGGGAAGGAAGGCTCGTCGCCTAAAAAAAGATTCTTCTGTTCCGCTCCCTAACATTCGTTTTTACAACGCATCAGCAAAACCCACTTTTATAAAAACAATAATCTCAAAAACTAATCAATATGGACGATGAATTTGATGTAAAGATCTGCTGTATGGGAGCTGGATATGTTGGAGGGCCAACAATGGCGGTAATTGCAAAGATGTGTCCAAGAGTAAGTTACCTTAGCTTCCGTCGTTTCCTTGGAACATTTGCTACTGTATTGTTAAATGAGAAGGCGAACGTTGGTGGTGGTACTACGTACGATTGCGGCACTGAAGGGAATCTTGCTAAACGTTTCCGTGCTGGCTTGTCCTAAGAAGCATTGAAGTCTTGCCATTGCCTTCTTTGCCTCTTCAACACACACACACACAAGGCTGGTTCCATGTTCATGTCCATGCAATCGCTTGTGCTTTCTCAGCAATGAAATTATATATGAAAAGCAAAGTTCAAAGTGTATTTTCATACAATTATGCCCTGAATCTCACTCACCAATCTCTCTTGAACTCTCTTTCTAGGTCCGCGTCTGCGTTGTAGATTTGAACCAGAAGCAAATTGACGCATGGAACAGCGACGAGCTCCCCATTTACGAACCCGGCCTTCTCGATGTTGTCAAGTGCGCAATTGGACGTAACCTATTTTTCTCCACTGACATCAAGGCTGAGATCCAAAAGGCAGACATTATTTTCATCTCCGTTAATACCCCCACTAAAACACAGGGAATTGGAGCTGGACGTGCGGCAAACATTAAGAACTGCGAGCTCTGTGCACGTACCATTGCCGAGGTTTCCACTACGAACAAGATTGTTGTAGAGAAGTCGACTGTCCCCGTGAGAACTGCAGAAGCCATTCGTCGTGTACTTAAATGCAACGATAAGGGCTTGAAGTTTGAGGTACTCTCCAACCCTGAGTTTCTTGCAGAGGGAACTGCCGTCGATGATCTCGAGAGCCCCGATCGTGTCTTGATTGGAGGAGCTCAGAGTCCAGATGGGCTCAAGGCTGCTGAGTTTCTTGCTGCGGTATATGCCAAATGGATCCCCAGGGAGAGGATTTTGACTACCAACCTATGGTCTTCGGAGTTATCCAAGTTGGTCGCGAATGCATTCCTTGCTCAGAGAGTTTCTTCCATCAACTCCATTTCCGCGCTTTGTGAGGCGACTGGAGCTGATGTTTCGGAGATTAGCCGTGCGGTTGGTATGGATGCTCGTATTGGAAAGAGATTCCTTCAGGCTTCTGTTGGATTTGGAGGATCTTGTTTTCAGAAGGATATTCTGAACCTTGTTTACCTTTGTGAAACTTATGGACTTGATGAATGTGCAGAGTACTGGAATCAGGTTGTGAAAATGAACGATTTCCAGAAGAAGCGTTTCTCTGAGAAGATGGTTGCGAAGATGTTCAACACTGTTACTGGAAAGAAGATTACTATTTTGGGATACGCTTTCAAGAAGGATACCGGTGATGTACGTGAGACTCCCGCCATGTTTGTCGTCCGCGACCTCTACGCAGAGGGAGCCAAGATTCATGTCTTTGATCCCCAGGTTGGTCGTGAAGAGATGTGGTCTGAGATGAAATACACTTGTGGAATCAGCCCTGATACCGATAAGCAGCTTGATGAGAATGTAATTACTTCACCTGATCCATATGCGGCATGCGAGGGATCTCATGCTGTTGCAATTTTGACCGAGTGGGATGAGTTCAAGACTTTGGATTACGAGAGGATTTACAAGGCCATGTCGAAGCCTGCTTTCATTTTCGATGGACGTAATATTCTCGAACATGATAGGCTTCGTAAGATTGGGTTTGAGGTTCATGCGATTGGAAAGCCTGACCCCAACACTTTTGATGATCTCTAAGTGATTTCTTACGTTTCGTTTCGAACATTTTCAACATCTTTCAACTGGGGTGACAATATCCAGTATTTACACTACGTCATCATGGGGTTCAAGGAGCATTCTTCGGTGCTGCTCTAAACGCGTAGTGCCGTATTGTACGGGGTAGACTACGGACAGCCATTTAAAAAACTTTATATAAAAAGCACCTCGAATTTTACTTTTATGTTTGATTCTTCAGAATAATGTTGGACGGCCTGGAATCGAACGAGCCACTGTTTCATGGATCCAATTTATACTTCATACCCGTATTATTTTCGTGTCCGTCAGGTTTCTGGCATCTCCAGCGGCAGTTGTCTAGAACTTGGAGACTTCGTGTGCCCAAAACCTCCCAACAAAACACCAGTTGAATACTCAGTTACTCCACCGACAACAGTATCAAAAAATATTCCGAAACAACCATAAACAACCATATACTCTCGCTCTCAACGAAGATTGAGCATATGCTATGGCTGCAGCGTGCGTATCATCACTGGTATCTGTGAGTAAAGTCAATGGTCTAGTCTAATCAACTTTGACGTTTTAAGCTGATTGTTCGTCTGTATCAAGTCTCTCAGCCGCATTCAAGATTTTATCCAACTTGTCTTCAATGTCTTTTCAAGCTCCCATACCTTAATTGCGTTAACACTATCTATAACAAGAGCATTCGAATTCATATAAAAATATCAAGTTGCAACCCTGTCTACAGCTACAGCAGTTACCTCTGCATCATCTTTCTAAATCATCATTTGATTCCAAGTCGAACCCTCCTATAGCTTCTCGCCAGTCATAGGCAATGATTTGAACGGCACTTGCCACGTTGAGAGAACCAAATTCAGGATTCGTTGGTATTCCAAGCATTACATCACATTTTTCTATGTCACCTGAGTTCATACCAAACCGCTCATTTCCAAAAAGAAACGCAATATTGATGATTTCTTGTTCTTTACGTGTACCCGAGCTGTCCGCTGTCGTTTCATTTTCAACTGCAAGAATTTCATCAAAAAACCTTCGTGGTGCGACGTAGCGTTGCTTGGGTCGATCCAGAGACATATCGACAGGCATGCCAGTGCCACAAATAATCACATTCTTCGCATCTTCTCCTTTAAATAAATCCTCGAAGCAATCATAAATTTTGGCACCGTTCAGGACATCCACTGCGCCACTGGCACCATCGATGCATTTCTTTCTGCCCAAAACGCGGTCGTCGTTGGGTCTGATGAGAGCAAGGTCTTTGAAGCCCCTATGACATCAATGTCAGATTGTTGAAATTCTATTGTATATGTATACCTAGGGGTCTTGGGCTTTTATTAAAATGAGGAACTTCAAACTTACATGTTTTTTAAGGCCCTTGCTGCAGCTCCAACATTCCATGGGTGCTTCGTCTCAATCAAAACAAATTTTGTGTTCACGTTGGTGAGCGGTCTCACAGAAGATGAATGAAAAGACCTAACTGAGCTAGAAGACATCATAAGTGTCATCACTCTAGTTCGAAGAGGTTTCATTGTGCGTGAATGTGATATGTGAAAATCAAGTGGCTAGTAAGTAGGTGTTGACTTGGTTGGCCAGATGAAAAAATAATGAGAGGAAGCAAGAGGAGCTGAGGGCTGAGGAGTGAGGAGCTCGGAGGCAAGAGGAGGCAAGAAGGCTGCTGTGAAATAAAACACAAGAATGAACACAAAGAGCTACACAAAGTCATCAATATTTAACGGCAATAGAAAGTCATATAATGACAAACAGCTCATTTTTTCCATGTTCAGAAATTTCCAAATTGAAAATTTGAAGATGGACACACATGGTGGTTAACGTATCTCCACAAACGGGGAACAAGATCACAAAGCCACCGCAGTAAAAGCTATATATATTATTTCGGATTATGGCTTTCATATTCGGTGTACTTGAAATAAAAATTGTAAGAATATAGGCAACCAATCTGCGCATCACTTCCCCGAGTTCTGCATTGTTTGCCAACAATTTCGAGCTTCACTTACTCTACGTTGCCAAGGAATATCAATTGGAAGGTTGAATTGTTGTTGATTATAATCTTCGAATAATTGAATCTTGGAACGGATGGCTTGTGATTGTTTACATACAACACCAAGTGCGCCATATAAAGTAATTAAAAGCATAAATATTTCAAAACAATCATTATCTGGCTTTATTAACCCGAAAGTAGATTCCGCGTAAAACTTTGACTTTGCTTTGATCACTATTTAGTACTTTGTGGGATCGAGGGAACAAGCAACTTTCTCTGAGGAAAATTATTCATTATTCGGCGTCCCCCGAAAGTCGCCAATTCGATCCGTGATACAATCCTCTCATTTCCGTTCTTCCTACACCGACATTCTTAGAAGCGTGCATGTCACAATCTGAGAAATGGAACAATCAAGTAAGCTTCCACTCCTTCCCTCGGAAAGGAAAGCAAAAGTGACGGAATTGAGCGAACAGAGCAATGTCCACTCTCCCACTCAAGTAGTCAATCTTGAAATAAAGCCTTCAGATAGTACTGGACAAGGAACACTCCCGGAAAATGTATACATTGACTCTAATGCCTCATCTCCGGCTGCTACTAGCCAGCAGAAGGATCACGATCTACAAGATCTACAAGATAGGAAAGCCAGGAATGAGCAAATTGGTAACTTTGATTCTCTACCGCCTTTACCAGTTGCGACAGCGGCGGATCAGCTGCTTCACTTCATGAACATTACTACCAATTTCATGAACAAACTTGAAATGGATGTTAGCGATAGGATCACAGAGCTCTCACAAAAGATCGACAGCATAGACCGCAAAGTCGGCCTGATGGAAAGTAAGCGGAAGCTGGAGGGAGAGAATGACTGATTCCATACTGTACCTGAAAATTGATATGCACAGTCGCGTATTCTTTTTACACTACACAAGCACTACACAAAAACCACATATAACCATTGCATTAACACAACGTCTCGGTTTCTTTGGATGTTCTGTCCAAAACTGATAATTTACTTTTAGTTCCCTGTTGTGCGACACCATAATGTGCCTATAGGAAATAGTCAGGAGTTCTTGGACTCTTGTGCCACTGCTCGTCTCTAGGTGCAGGATCGAACTGCGAGAACTTACAATGATCATGAATTTCTTCCCTGCTTGCAGTCTCTACCGTGTCATCAACTTCCATAATAGCTGCTTGATTACCGCATCTGTAACAATAGTTTGGCGCAGAGAACACGGTTACGACGCTCTTATTATGCTGCCACTGATAACCATCCATGACCAACTGATGCGCACGAGCGATAAAGTGTAATCCATTAATATGGGTGAACTGCTCTGTAATATCCTGCCCGAACGTATATCCTGCTCCTCTTGGAGAGATACCCCAACCACAACGATCATCCGGGTCCGACCAAACGAGGTCACACATGGGTCCTTCGTGGGGAACCTCCTGAACTCTGTCTAAATCCCTTGCGTGGTCCAATGTATCAATGCTTGGACTCAATCCTCCGTGAAGACAGAAAATGCGGTCCGCGACCAAGGCGGTCATTGGGAGGTAGTCAAATGTATCAGTGAAGTGCTTCCAAACGTTAGCGTTACCGTATTTACGGAGGCATTCGTCGTAAAATCCATATCTGTATAGTTATACAAAGCGAAATGAAACACAAAATGATGCATAAGAGGGGGGATAAGCGAACATGGTTGGTGACACCAAACAAAGGGCAATCAATATCAATATAGAACTCAACTCACACTTGTGTAATTTGCCGACTCTCGTGGTTACCGCGCAAAATTGTAATACGATTCCTGTAGCGAACTTTGAGAGCAACCAACAACGTGACGGTTTCCAACGAATAATATCCTCGATCTACATAATCACCCATGAAGAGATAGTTTGAGTCCGGGCATGCTCCACCGATGCGAAACAATTCGGCAAGATCATAAAATTGTCCGTGAATATCACCACAGATTGTAACAGGCGCTGCCACTGGCTGCACATTTGATTCCTGCTGCAAGATTTCCTTTGCCTGCGCTCCAAGTTATTATATAAGTTGGTGAAATATAAAGTTAGCTTTGAATCAACCAGATGAACGCTTGGCTAGCTAGCTATCTGTCTGCAGGAGACAGATAGCCTCATACTAGTAGTAGAAAGACCGCTGTTGCGGGAAATATGTCTAGTCTGGAACGCACCTTCTCACACAAGTTCTTCACTTCATTCTCTGTCAGGGTGCCTCCACCCTTTAACCTGTCTATATGTTCATCGATATCTCCGTATTGCGAGGTCATGTTGGTAGGTTGTGTATATAGCTCGCGGTCCTTAGCATATATTGCGCTTTCGGTTTGTTGGTCGTTCTGCTTCTCTTGCTGTGCTTTTCACGCAAAAAAAGACGAATTGAGAATGGGAGGAGACGACGGAGGAGGGAGGGAGGGAGAAGGTGCAAGAAGAAGTAAGGGCGATGAAACAAAATTGGGGCCATATCGGAAAAGGCCTAAATTGGGTCGGTTCTTCGTAAGAAGGTATGGATACATATGCAATCTCAATCAAAGTAGTGTCACAGGTTAGGAGATCTTCGAAGACCCTCCCTCTCTCTACTCGTGTATCATCTCATAATACTACTGTAGTTCACCGACATGATAGAAGTGCTTTGGAAACACGGTCGGTGGTGTTGCATCTGCTCTATTTTATTAATAATAACGTGTGTGTGTAGTGCATAATATAATAACTTGAAATTGGTTAGGAGTAAGTTAAAAGTTAGAGCTCTGCGAAACATCGTTTTCTCTTCCAATAAAAAATCAATGATAAAGCAATGTATTGAGCATTGACAAGGTGCTCGTATCATGAGTCATCATCGCCGCATGCGATTCCAATTGCCATCTCCAATATGCGTGTTTTCTACATTCTAACCTAGCTTCAAAATACATGTAAATAAAACTAAAAAAGTTTCTTCATTTTCCTTCTCTTTTTTACTTGATTAAATCAACTAAACAAATTAGACAGAGGTAACCTGGTAAACACGAATGAGCTTATCAGAGTATCCAGCGAAAAGAGTGGATCCATCAGCAGACCACTGAAGACAGGTGCAGTGGGGAGCACGAGCCTTAGCGGTAAGCTCCTTGAAGTGCTCAGGAACAAGTCCATCAACAACCTCCTTGGACTCAAGATCCCAGATCTTGATCTCAACATCAGTTGCAGCACACAACCAGTAACGGTTAGGAGAGAAGCAAAGGGAATGAATGATCTCACCAGCATCAAGGGAGTAAAGACGCTTTCCTTCGTTCAAGTCCCAAAGCATAGCAGTTCCATCCTTTCCTCCGGAAGCACATAGGGAACCATCGGGGGATACACATACGGTGTTGAGGTATCCAGTGTGTCCAATAAGATCATTCCTGAGCTTGCAGTTGGTCAAGGACCATACCTTGACAAGACGATCCCATCCACAGGAGATGATAAGAGGAACCTGAACAGAGGGGGAGAACCTGACGCAGGAAACCCACTCGGAGTGACCCTCACCATCACCAGCAGCATCGATGGTGTACTTGCACTCTCCAAGGGTGTTCCAAAGCTTGATAGTCTTATCACGAGCTCCAGATACGATCTGACGGTTGTCTACAGAGAAAGCAACAGAGAGAACATCCTTGGAGTGACCAACGAAACGACGGGTGGTCTTTCCAGATCCGATCTCCCAAAGACGGAGGGTTCCATCCCAGGATCCAGAAAGGCAGAACTGTCCATCGGAGGAGATGACAACATCGGAAACAAAGTGATTATGTCCACGAAGAGCACGGAGAGCATATCCGTAAGGGTTCGCCTCAGCATCCTCGGTGATGGGTGCCTGATGGGTGAGTCTCCATACCATGACAGACTTATCACGAGAAGAGGAGAGAACGATGTTGGGATCCTCGGGGGTGGTAGCAATGCTGGTTACCCAATCAGAGTGACCTGAAAGGGTTCCGCGGAGGGTCATGGATTCTCTGGACATATTGGCGTTGTTTGATCAGGTAATGTTGTGATGGAGGACGTGGGATGTATTTTTTCAGTTTTCATTTGGGTTTGTGGCCAGTTAGTAAGCGGTAGGCTTACGTAGAAACCATACCAGGCCTACGTAGAACGGCAAAACTAGTTTTATGCATCTCCCGCAATTGAACCACTTCTTTTTTTTGATCCTCCAAGGTAAGCATCTGACGAATTGGAAATGAAACTACCAACCACGAACTACCTACTACAAACGACCAACCAGCAACACAAGCAATATATTATTAATATTGATGGATGTTGGAAAGCGTTGACTATAGTAGTGTGAAATGCATGAATGCATGAAAATACCACATCCAATGGAATGATTGGTAGGTAGAAGTCACCCCATGACCTGTTTCTCACATTTTCTCCTCCTCTCAAACCAGTTCAAAACATCAGTAGACAAGGCCGGCCCGCATCTTAGGAACGAAGATATAACACGAAAAATGACCGCTCGTCCCGTACTTTCCGTCTTCTCCCTTACTGGAGAGAAGACCACCACCACCCCCCTTCCTGCTGTATTCACTGCACCCATCCGTCCCGATGTTGTCCAGTTCGTACACACCAACATGAACATGAACAAGCGTCAGGCATACGCTGTCAAGATGAGCGCTGGAAAGAACGTTTCTGCTAAATCTTGGGGAACTGGACGTGCTGTTGCACGTATCCCCCGTGTTGGAGGAGGAGGTACTTCTCGTTCCGGACAGGGAGCTTTCGGAAATATGTGTCGTGGAGGACGCATGTTTGCTCCTACCAAGACCTGGCGTAAGTGGGGAAGAAAGATCAATGCTACCCAGAAGCAATATGCTGTAGCATCTGCTCTTGCTGCATCTGCTGTTCCCGCTCTTGTCATGGCTCGTGGACACAGAGTTGAGGAGGTTCCTGAGATCCCTCTTGTTCTTGACTCCAGCTTGGAGGCTACCAAGAAGACTTCTGCTGCTAAGGATATCCTTGCTGCTGTTGGAGCACTTGCTGATGTTGAGAAGGCTGCTGATTCCAAGCAGGTTCGTTCCGGAAAGGGAAAGATGCGTAATCGTCGTTACACCCTTCGTCGTGGACCTCTTGTTATCTACAAGGAGAATGACGGAGTTGAGCAGGCATTCCGCAATCTTCCCGGAGTTGAGCTTTGCTGTGTAAGCAGACTCAATCTTCTTCAGTTGGCTCCTGGTGGACACATGGGACGTTTCTGTGTTTGGTCCCAGGCTGCTGTAGATGAACTTGATGTCATCTACGGAGCTGAGGGAAAGCGCATCCCTGCTGCACCCATGTGCAATGCTGATCTTGCTCGTATCATCAACTCCGATGAGGTTCAGTCTGTTGTCAACCCTGCTAAGCGTGCTGACAAGCCTCGTCTTCGCAAGAAGAATGCTATCAGTTCTATCAAGGCACTTGCTATGCTTGATCCTTATGCTGCTGCTGCTCGTGCTGCTGAGACCCGCGCTCAGGAGAACCGTGCTGGAAAGAAGGCTGCAACCATCAAGGCTAAGCGTGCTGCTTCCAAGGCTAACAAGAAGTCCAAGAAGGCTTTCTACGCTGCTGCTTCTGCACAGGGAGATGTCTGCAATGATGGATTTGCTGGTGTAAACTAAATAAAATGCCGTTGTTGTAATAAAAACTACATTGCCTAGTACTACTCATTGTCTCATTAACTTTACTAACATTAGCAGTAACATCATTGACGAAGTAAACCTTGATATTTTGTCATGACCTTCACATCTTGAATATGCAAATCAGTCAAGAAACGCAATTATGTATCATAGGCTATGAGTTCCAAAACAATTCTACGAATCCCACCTATTGAGATTGCACCATGAAACAGTAGAATGTCGGCACGAGCATTGAATGGACTATGGACTAAGCTCCAATGGGTTGGCACTGGGTTTATCGAATCCAGAATCCTCAATTTCTTGCAAAGGCACAACTCCGTATCATTATTACGCCGCAATGCCTTTTACGAACTCTGCATTTCGCAGCTCAATTAGGGTTGACATGCATCACCTCGTTTTGTTTTTCCTGTCTCTGTTATTTTTTCCGAGCGTTAGCAGTCTCTTGGAGTTTCATTCACTCCCGCACCTTTGTAATGGAAAATTACAGTTCTGCGTGAGCGGTATGCTAGTCTATTATATTGAATATACCGGTACTGTACCTTTTAAACTCGTTCGAAGAAAATAGAAATGTGTGGAAGAATTTCTCGTAGAGAATTCGAAAACAAGGAGGGAAGAAAGAACAGTATTATTTGTTGACGGGGTTTTATAACAAAATGATACCAACGTGACGATGAGCAATGCAAATGATCTTTGTTTATGCATGTTCGAATGATGTGTCAAGCGGATGTGTTATGAAGGAAGCATCGAATTTGAGAGAAACAAAAAGAAGAATCGAGCGCGCGGGGGGAGAGACATTTTAGACATCCCCCCCCACTACTAACCCTAGCTGATATGGATAGTGTCCGAAGCTGATTATTTGAAGGAAAAGCATACTTTACACTGATTTAGCCATTTCCTGTAAGCTTCCTTCAAATCCGCTTCGGACACTATCCATATCAGCTAGGGTTATTAGTGGGGTGGTCTAAAATTCGAAAACATCTCTCACCATCAAAAGGCTGTTGATACCATCAACAACTACCAGGTACATCTTCAAATCTCAACCATTACTCACCACTCACTCACTCACTCACTACTCCCTCTTCGAAAAAAAGCAACCATCATGATAGTCAAGAATGCGTGTTCGATATTAATTTTATCAGGGCTAGCATTGAATTCCTTGGCGTTTTCGCCTACAACGCCTACAACGTCGCTGACTCAACTTAGCGCTTCCACTTCCACTTCCACACTTAAAGCTGCGTCGAACACAATTGAAGAAGAAGAAGCAGCTAATCTATCACCATCTGGAGACGAAAAAGTCAAAAATTGCTATTGGGAATCTCCAGAAGGAATGTGTCGAATGGAAACTGGTGATTTTAGGCCAGTAATAGGAGGGTGGAAGCAACGACTGCAACTCAAAGACCTCGAAGTAGGCCAAATGTTAATTGGTGAAAAGATATCGAATGCGGATCTTCTTGAAGCCAAGACCGGCCCGAAAATCTTCTTCGAAGGTGGCGTTGGTCGGATCGACGCCAAAGGAAATTGGCATATGGTTTCCGGAATGTTGAGAGTGGGAAAGTCTTTTGCGAAACCTTCTGTAGTTAGGAAGAAGGTTCAAAAGTTGACAGGAAAACCAGTTGAGCTGATTGTGCATAAAATCTCTGTAGCTACTGGCACTTTGGAAGTGAAGCTTTCATCTGTTGATTCCAAAGAAATTTTAGAAAAGGAGACACCAAAGGTGCCCGCTTCTACCCTCAAAGTGGGGCAAGAACTTGTTGGAAAAATTGTACAGCTCAGGCCATATGGTTGTTTGGTAGACGTGGGCGCGAATCGCTTGGGATTGCTTCACATTCAGCGCGTGGCAGATTTATTCGAGAGATACATTGATAAAGAGGATGGATTAGGAGAAGTAGGATTGGAGAGGGGTGCTTCAATAAAAGTAGCAGTCAAAAGCAACGAGAAGAAGAAGTTGTTTTTAGATTTTATTCAAGAAACGAAGGATTTGGCAGTAGAGGAAGCTGCTGCTAAAAAGAAGCAAAAGGAAGAGTGGGCTGCCGCCGCAGCCGCTGCTGCGTTAAATTTCGAAACCATCAAAGAAGTGGTTGAAGAATCCTCTGGCGAAGATTCTTCCGCACCCGTCGAAATTTCTGATGATGAGGCGTCAATGTGGGCTGCATATGCAGATGACTACGCCGATGACGACGGAGATGGCTACGATGAAGATGCAGATATTGAAGATTCATTGGGAATAGGATCATATTAGTTTAATGAACCGATACAATACATCTTAATTTAATGCATTCATTGTATCTTCTATTGTACCCCCTCGGCGACGCCGCCATCTAAAAATAACTTCCCACTGTCAATTGTTAGCCATACATCTTCGCTAACCCTAGATCCAGCGAAATGGATTTTTGCGTGTTCCTCTACAATATCAACAATAACTCCAGCAAAATAAGACTGGACATCATTGTCTGTATCAAGCAAACAAATTACATTTGTTTGTGGCTTCATATGAGAAGATTTCATGGGCGCTGCACTATGATAACTCTCTGACTCGATATCTCGCATTTCCTTCTTGCGTTTGGTCTTTTTCTTGCTTGCAGTTTTGACTTTCCCGCCTCCTTTAGTATTCCTGCGCGAAGATAGTTTCATCACTTCTACCGTAAAGGCTTTTGGTCTTCCACCCTTTTGAGTTGCATCGATATTGATAGGTTCTTCTTCCTTGGCAGTTCTCTTTTTCTTTGTCGTTATGTGATTTTTCACCCATTCGGTGTAGGTTGGCTTAGGTCCTTCCAGATTGAAGATATCATCTTCGTACTGATCTAGAAGTGTCTTGAACCTCCTCATATCGATACGAACAGAGTGCGGGTGACACATGCATATCGATGCCTCATTGCCGAATGGAACCCATTCTGGTACTGCAAAATTGGTACTTTCTGCACAATTGAAGCCAGTGTTGAAACCAAAGTGATAGCTTCCAGGAAATGTGATCATGATATCGCCTGCACGTTGAACTTGTGTGGTGTAACTTATTCCTGCTTTTGTCAACAAATGCGGTGAGATGAGTGATCTCTTGTGTCGCAAAAACTCATTACAATCATTTGCTTGGTGGGAAAACATTGACTTCATAAGAGATTCAAACCGATCAGCATCCTCCTCAGCAATTGCATACCAATACTTTGGAGCCCCTGCATGAAGATAGTTGATGGATAGGAGGTTCATATCTTCAGTGTGCGCTGAAAAGACACTTGCCCACATCCCAAAATACAGATAAGCGCTCGTTACTCCCGGCAACTTGAATTTTTCTGATACTTCATCTGCATTTTTATAATCTGCCTCCAACAAGGCCAAGCAGCTCTGCAACTGGTCTACATTCCACCCGCATGCTTCGGCGCCATCGAATAACGTCCCTTCCATATCAGCACCATATTGGCTCGACTGCATTGTAGGCCCTAACCGTTTCCAAAATTTTCTTCCAAGCTCATCCATGTGATCATCAGATTCATCGTCGTCGATTTCTAGATTCATTTGCATTTTTCGATATTTATCAGCCCTATCCCGAAAGTCTGCGACTGTTATTGTGGGCAACTCCATCATTGTGAAGTCATAAATTCCACCAATACCCGCCACACACTGTTTGATTGGTCCTGGTATTTCCATGTCACCTAATGGCGTTCCCTTTAACCATGGTGCACCTCTTCCTGTTGTATCCTTTCCAATACCAGCCTTGTCCCACCAACCGATAGGAGGTGTAATTTTTGCAAACCCGTCTGACAGTTTAAGGCTATCAGGTTTTAATGGAGGACCACGCACTTTCTTAGGAATTCGATTTCTTTTCAGAGGTGGAGATGGTGAACTGTATTGCTTTTCATAAATATTTTCCTTTTCTGACGGCTGCTTTGTGCTCGACGACGCTTCGTTTTGGGCCCTTGTCGCCATCCGTCTCGTCACCATCATTTTCGGCGGTTCCTCTTTTATTTCTTCTTTCACTTCTTCTATTTCCTCTTTGATTTCATCTGCTGTTAGATTAATGGTCGGGATTATTGTTGTCAAGGCCTCTTCTTCGTTGTCCCCACTTATAACTTTCTCACACACGGGTTTAGTACTGGACCCTGTCGTGGCGGTGTCAACACTGTGTGCAGTACCGTCATCGCTATCACAGTCTCCAGGAAAATGAGGTTCTTCAGGTTCCACATTTTCAAGTGGGACTCCCATTAATACACCTCGCACATAATCCGAGAAGGATGTAGATTGAAATTTGTCTAGTGTTGGTCTATAGGTGGCCGCACGATATGCAGTGGTCCTTGATCGTGCGCGTAGGAATCCCTTCATTTCATTCTCGAGCGCTGATGCTTGGGCTTTGGAGCCAGCTCGCTTTTGCTTTTGCTTTTGCTTTTGCATTGGTTTTGCTTGTGTTATGTGGGTAATGTTCATTGCTAGACTGCTTGATTAAGTCTAGGAGTAGCGTTTGCTTCAATCGTGGTATGTTGGTATGTTGTTGTACGTATTTATGTGGAAGTTTGTGGTTCGCCTTAAAAAAAAGGGTGAAACCACGATGAAGCCGTTAATAATAAATGGCCTACTTCGGGTCCGCTTGATGATGATTTGACATTGTTACATCACTGACTT
>Ga0115005_10001732_pt1 | contig 17472 bp, 12 predicted proteins | sample ArcOceMetagenome_FD_87163 | JGI IMG/M metagenome (GOLD analysis project Ga0115005, IMG submission 87163) | Marine eukaryotic phytoplankton communities from Arctic Ocean - Arctic Ocean - Greenland ARC118M Metagenome | ecosystem: Environmental > Aquatic > Marine > Oceanic | place: Arctic Ocean... | reverse complement strand
TGGGACAATCTAATCATTCGGCACCCCAAGAAGACACGGAAGCGTCACAAAACTACAACTTCGAACAACCCAAAACCCAAAACCCAAAACCCAAAACCCAAAACCCAAAACCCAAAACCCAAAAAGACACACAACCCCGCCTCTGCTGTATTAATGTCCAGTGATCGAGTGAGGTGAAGCGTGAATATATGAATGATGAACTTTGGCCACTTCTTAGTACTAATCATTATTTTTGTTGACGCTGGCATGATTTCTGCACTCATTGTTCGCTCCTCGAACAGCTACCAAAGATCTATCTGCTGCCAGAACCACCGGTCGGTGCTGTTCCCTCTGTCTAAGATAAACTACCGTGGCGTGCGTCTATGCCACGTGACAAAAAGATTTCTTGCTGCAAGCTCGTCCGATTTATACGCGTCCCGTGACATCCTTGTCGGCAGTGGAACAAAGCTTGTGTTGTGGAGGTAAGTAAGGCAACTCGTTGAATATTGTTCGACGATTATTCCCTGCTCCGTACTGTACCCCATTTTCAAATATTCATTTTAAAGTAATTCTATTCCTGCGTAATACTTCTTCTCCGTGAATAGGGGCGAAGGCACAAAAGGGTACAGCTCGCAATTTCGACATTTGGAATTCACAAATGCCTATGCGGCATCCTGTGAAACATCAGTTTCAAAGAACAACAAAGGCGTCATTGATGCCAATGACATTGCATTTGTGGATGCAACTCCTACTGTTGATGAGCTGGACGACCTCTACGGCGCTATGCAATATGTATTCGCGAAAAACACACATACGCAAACAGATATTAGCGAAGACCAATTGGTACAAGCAACGAGGCGAAGTTCCCTAGTGAGAGAAACTTATAGCGTGATTGCTGTGGGAGATACTTATGAAGCATTGGCCAACAATGCATTGATGTGCAACGATAAGGTTATATCCGATATGATTCATCCTGGAAATAACACAAACAGTCTATCATGGTGTGTGAGACTCCGGCAATATGCTATGGATGATCACAAGAATGCAAGATTCGGCGTGAGCAAACGATCATCTATGAAGAAAGAGAGAGAAGCAATCACCGAACTAAAGCCATTACTTGAAAACTTTTCTGGACCTGTCAAGCTCAAAAACCCAGAATGTGCCCTTTACGTGTTTGAAGGATTGAATCATGCAAACAAAGTTTTAGTTAGGAAATTAGAGTCGGGGGCATCGACACAGAGCATTTCGCCCAAGTCTCGCAGATGTGTTACGAGAACACCACTTTGCCCTCTCGCATCGTTCATAATGTGCAACTTGGGCAGAGTAAAGGAGGGAGATCGTGTCATGGATCCATACTCTGGCAGTTGCTCCACTCTTTTGGCAAGTGCAATGATTGCACCAACTTCTCAGGCGGTCGGAATTGAAATAGCGGGAGATGACGTTGTGAACCGAGAAAGAATCTACGAAGACTTTGAATCCAGAGGACTTCGTTCACCAGTACAATTGATACACGGGGACTGTACAGATTACGTCATTCGCAATATTGCTCTCAATGCGGTTGGAAAACAAGCGTTTGATGTCATATTGTGCGATCCGCCGTATGGTAGAAGAGAAAAGGCAAATAATTCACAAAAACCTCCACTTGTGCAACTGATTGAGTGCATGGGTACAGACTTGCAGAGGGGCGAACCATTGTTGCGGAGGGGCGGAAACCTCGTAGCTTTTGTTCCAACAAATGAAGGTGAAGATGTCAAAAGTGGTCTTCCATCCCAGGCAGATCTAGACAAGGCAGGTCTAGAAATGACATCGCTTACCGAGCAACCATTGAGTGAAACATTGAGCAGATGGCTTGCAGTTTTCTACTGCAAACGTTCTGTATATCAGAATATCCCGTAAACTTAGCAAAGAACACAACACGGTTGGTATTTTGAATTGATCCTTCAGTTATTTTAATGCTCGTTGTTTATTTAAAAGTGCATAGATTAGATTCACCTAGTCGTCGAAACTAGGATAAGATAGTGTTGCCTCAATTGCATTTGATCTTCCTTCCACTGCCCCAAATAGAGCATCCCCAAGCTCAGCATCTCCTCGCTCCAAGGCAAGATCGGCCTTTACCACGTCTCTAAAACTCTCGAGGCTCCATTTTAGAAGCTTTTTCTCCACAAAATCTTTCACGAATTCACCGCTTGTATTGAATGCTAAAGCAATTATTCTTGGTGTGATTAGAGTCATTCGAACTCTCATTAAGCAAGCCTCGTCGGAGACTTTCAGGAACTCAACGCAACCCTGATTCTTCAATCCTGACGTGCTTTCCCACATAATACCTTTGGGGTTGTCAAGAACTTTACTGACAGCCTTCCATCGGAATTCTACACCTCTGACATTGAGTGTCCATTCTGTCTGACCTTTTTCCAGGTAGGCAACGGAGTTTAACCATGGAGACCAGCGAGGTTGTTGGGGAAGATCTGCAAATCGGTTACGAGCAATTTCGTCAGAAAAGGGCAGAGGGAGAGAAACATGGATATTGATATCCCTCCCTGTATCACTTGTAGACGAAGTCGATTGGAATGTGTCGTTGAAACTGTAGATAGAAGTTTCCTTAAATTCGTCGACTTTGTCACTAGCGTCAGCGTAGTCTCGGATTTCATCGAGACCAAGACCGTGAATGGATCTCCCAAGAGAAACAACATTTAGTAGGCCATCTTTAGTTACATATGACCCAAACGCCGGTGATAATGTGTCGGCGCCCATCATGGAGAAGGTAGAGATGCCATGAGGAAAATTTCTACTTTCTTGGCCACCAATATTATCAGAGAGGCTGGCCAAGAAGGCCGTGAATGCCAAGCCGATACCCGAATCGAACGTCGAAGTGAACACTGCTCCAATTCCCAGCTCTATGCGTGCTACTATTGCCAAGTGCAATGCCTTCTCGAATCCTAAGACGGAAGGCTTGAGGATAAAGGCTGCACAACCTCGTGTGTTTTTTAACAAATCGGTGATAGTTGACATGGCTTCAGGGAAATTATTTTCATCAGATAGTACAGCTTCCGCCAGACTTTCATCCAAAGCATACTTGATCCCAGTGACATCGTACCATTTTTCGAGTGCTTCTACATGACCTTTCAATGACCATGGTACATCTGCATTGTTGCCTTTTTGAAGAGGTTCTTCTATGAACTCAATAAAACTGTCAATATTTGCATCGTGTTTTTTAAGCATTAGAACAAATTGCTTGGCATCAGCTTCAGTCCACCCTCTGTTCGCATCTGCGCGAACATACTTGCTTCCATTCTTTCTTGCATTTATCACAGCTAATGCATCATCCTCTACACTCTGATGGCCAACTTTCACCTTCATGGAGGAGTAGGAAATGGTGTTAGACGAAACTTCTGTAACTGAATTGATCGGGTTTGTTGTCTTTTTACGTGTTAGGAGACCATTCATTGGTAGCATGGTGGGATTGGAGGATTTCTCTAGATGTCGGTATTTCTGCAAGGATTGCGGAAGAGGATTCTGAGTAGCGTGAGATGCTAGAGACAGAAGTGCCATCTCGAGACCAGATCGCACTGATGCCAACAGAGTAGTAAATGATACCAACTTGGTCTTTATCATTATTGAAACCAGGCCATCAATGTAGATGTTGAGGCTACCATCCAGAGACAAGATCCGTTCACAGTCCATCAGCTCGGCTTTGAAATCTGGATTAGATATGGCATTCCGGATTTCATTCATTTGTCCTTTAGCCTCATCAAGGGTTTCGGGATGCACTCCTGAAAGAGGAGATACTTCTCCAAGACCAACCAGGATCCCATCACTCGATGATAAACTCAAGATAAGACCTCGCCTAGCATTCACAATATTCTTCACCTGCCCTTGATCTCCCCAGCCAATACCATTCAAACCTTTCCCTGTGCTGCTATCAACAAGCTCTATCTGAAATTCCTCCATATCTATTAAAGAAGGAATTACTTGTGTCGGCTGTTCTGCTGTTGAATTTGATGAAGAAGACATCTCTGTATCAAGAAGTTTTACCTGGCGATCAGAAGATTCTTGTTTCGGGAAGCGAATTTGAGGCCTTTTCTGAGAAAGAGTCTTTGCAATCAAAGCAGCAACCTCAAGTGGTGCTTCTGTCAACAATGCGTGACCAGAGTTCTTTATTTCGTGGTAATCGATTCCAAATCTCTTTCTCCATTCTTTGCCAATGAAAGAATACTTCTCATCAAGCGCACCAGCAATGAAGCTGACCTGACTTGGGTCAACGGACTGCCAAACGGGATCGTAATTGCGTCCAGCTGAGCATATCCTTAGTAGATACGCAATATCGGGAGCTCTAATCGCCAGTGATGAAGCCCTTGTCTGTACCATCTCAGAGAATGTCAATGGGTTTCTTTTCGAGATGTTGGCCCACAACGGTAAACCGTACCAAGTTGTCAAGAAATCGATCCAAACACCCACTGATTCATCTTTCGCTGACGAGTATAGGTACTGGGATTTGAATATGGTCGAAATGGTACTTGCTAGGTTGTCATCCGCATTTCGCCTCTGTATATTAGCTTCAGCATCAAACATCACGTCTTCAGGATGAAAACTCCCAGGACTAGATCCAAATAGTAACAATTTTGTGCTATCAGACACCAACGGAGCGCATTCAAAAGCGGCGGATTTGTTCATCATAGCCATTGCAACTCTACCTCCGAGACTGTATCCTGCAATTGCATCCAAAGTGCTGATTTTGTAGTCATTTTGAAGTGACTTGAGCACAGACACAGCAACATCATCCATGGATGCAGTGTGCTCAAATTCATTGCCTAGCATGCCTTGTATTGCCTGCTTCTCGGTAGTGATAAGTAAGGGAGAATCACCATGTGCAGGTAAATCAATTGCTATGACGTTCCATTCGTCTGATAATTCCTCGATGATGGCGTTTGCAGCTATATCCCATTCAGTCTTATCACCCATCCATCCATGCAAGAGCAGAAGATTTTTTCGTTTTGAAGCATCACCTTGCTTGTACAAACTGCCCGTATAATCTTTTACAGGAAGCCGTATTTCATGCGACAGGAGCGGATCCGGAATTAATTCTGAAAAACATATTTCCGATATAAGCTCGTTTGTTGCTTTCGTGATTTCTGTATGGACTTGAACATTTTGACCTCTATCCACCACCTGCGCTTCTAAAATAGACGGTTTTCCAAAGTAAACAGATTCTTTGTACTTTGCCTTGAAGCTTTCATAGTCAGTGACTCTGTCAAATGGAAGGCCAAACGCCTCAGCACCTTTCCCAAATGAGAACGAGTTTGTTGGAGTACCGAAAAATTCCTCAAAGTTTACATCATTTCCATGCTTTGCTATTGGTAGGAATGAAAAAATACCTCCACCATCGTTATTTACAATGATTGTCGTCAAAGGTAGCGCGGCTGTTGACGATTGCGGGTTTCTAGACTGCCGGGCCAAATTGTGAAATGAATTCAAATCATGTATTGTGGCCAAGTCTCCTATGAGTAAAGTTGTGGGTTTAGATGACGCCTCTGCATACCCTGTGGCGCTTGAAATAATGCCATCAATTCCACTTGCACCTCTATTGACCGCAACAGAAGCAAGGCGGTGTCTCTCTTTGTAATTTGAATCTTGGGGATAGAGAAAAAATTCAGCATCACGAACAGGCATTGAATTCGATAAAAACAAGTTTAGCGACTCATGTTTTTGCAATTCACTCAGAACTTCTGACATCGCCAACATAATTTGAGGCTCTGTTAGAGTTGTCTCGCAAGTCGAAGGAGTACATTCCCATACTCTTGCATCTTCTTGGACCGTTTCTTTTGAAACTTTGTGAATAATATCAGGTATTTTGCTTGCGATTTGCCGTCCCAACAGAACTAAGGGAATCAGTTCACTCTTTGGCCTTTGAGGCAACGCGCCATTCTCATTTGTCAAATGAGATTGGAGATTCGGTAGAAATGCCTCAATGTCGGAGAAGATTTGATGCGTAATAGTGCCACTTGCATCTACGCGTTCTGACGGACGGCTTGTATGTAAGAGGACATGCGCAGCTATTGGATTTGCCTTCATTGTCTCACCAATCAACCCTTGTACTTCGGTTGAAACAAGATGCGAGCCGATTTGAATGACGAGATCAGGTCGTAACTTCTCCTTTACGCCTCTGTTTTTCAGGATGTGATCTGCGTACGGAATTACTGCAGGACTGTAGAACCTCAAATTGGCACTTTGCGAACCAGCAAATATGGGAAAACCTACGGATTCTGCAAAGTCAGATATGATTGCTGCTACTGATTGAGTATCCGAAGATCCACCTTCGATACCATCTTTTCTCAAGTTTCCAACAACAATGATCCCCCGCTTTGATCGACTAATTAATTTGCCAACCTCCAACATTGCAAGATCAATGTTCTGTCCAACAGCAGAGTAGGATTGTGACCACTTCTTACCATTTCCCGACCATCTTTGGAATCCTGCAATATCTGTAAAGCGACTGGTTGAAAAAGAGGTGACTGAATCTGCGCGGCTGTCGCCTCGTATTGGGCCAGCATCAGGCGCAAGGTTCTCACGAAACTGGATATTAAGATGCACTGGTCCAAGAAGATCATTGGCAACAGATACTGCGTGATTGGCATCAGATAATGCCAAAGACACAGGGATATCTTCACTAGGAGGTGCAATATCCCGAAACCATCTGATGTATGAGCCAGAAAATACCTTAAAAATCAACGTGTTAGTTTCCCCGCAGCAAATTTTGTTGCCAATAAACCTCACGTTCAACACATACTCACTTTGATTTGATCTACTGCTTGATTTGCCCCAGTATCTCTGTTCTCGTAAGGTCGATCCGCTGTTAGCAAAAGAAGAGGAACTCCATCCATACTAGCTTCCATTATTGCCGGGTAGAGATTTGCAACGGCAGTTCCGCTAGATGTCACCACAGCAGCAGGCCTTTTAGTAGCTCTTGCATACCCTAAAGCTCTGAAAGCTGCTCCTCTTTCATCATGGGTGCTGATACAATCAATGATACCAACATGCGATCGTGTTGCTCGTGCCAACGCTGCCGTTAATGGAGTCGATCTTGAACCAGGGCAAACGTAAAATTGTGTGACTCCTGATCTAATAAGCTCCTCGACAAATGCTGTCGCCCAAGCCTCGTTTGGAGTTTGAAAGCTTTTCAGCGTGAGTGGTGATTGTGCAAATTGAGATGATAAAACTCCAAGTTTTAATCCTGTCTCCGACCATTCACCTTGGACTGTCGACCCTGCGACTATCCCTGCTCCTGCGTAGACAGAGAGCTTTGCTGGGAGGACATTATTGATTCCGGAGTAGTAGGCATTGTTAGCCTTAGTGAGCAATCCTGATCTTATGGCAACGATTATGTCAGCCGAGTCAGAACTCAAAAAACCGAATGGTCCAGCATACATCCCCCTGTCAAAGGAACACGTTTCAAACTCTCTGATGAATTCGATGCTTTCCTTGGCAGGGAATCCGCACACTGCAGGGGTCGGGTGCAATTCATCTAAAAGGAAGCGAGTAATGTCTACACTAGAAGAGTCATTCGCTATCCTCCCTTCGAAGCTCTGGCATATGTGTTGTAAATGCCTCAGTCGCCTTACAAAGAATCTTCCATCATCAGTACGTTCACCATTACCTGAATCAGTATCCATCTCCAGGGCACCCTTTTCAACTAAACGTTCAAAAGCTGCTTGAATGAATTGTCCAGTGATCACGTTCTCTTTTTTATCTTTTTCCGACTTCATCAAGTCGCGCAATAATTCAGCATCATCTTCTGAAGTTGATCCTCTTGGTCTTGTCCCCGCCAACGCTTCGGATATTACAATCCCATCCTCACCTCTGACTTGAAAGAGTCGTTCCGGAGTACATCCTAGAAACTCTTTACCGGCTCCATCGCCAGGATTTATATAGAACAAATGACCCACACTCCCGCTGAATTTTAGTTTTTTCATTATGTCTAAGCCTCTCAACTCAGCTGCAAAATGTAAATCAGCTCTACGAGCAAGGACGACCTTTTCGAAGACATCGTCAGACGAAGACGCCCCTTCAATTCTTTGCAAGGCTTCATTGACTCCATTCTCGAAAACATCCTGAGCATCTGGATTATACCCTCTTGACAATATTGGTGGCAGTGTCGTGCACGGAACTGATTGTGAAACATCTGATGTTACCATCCCCAACAAGTCCAAAGATTTTCCTAATTCACTTACTAGACTTTCCAATGTATCAAAGTGTAGATGCACCATCATCGTCATTTCAAAATCACTCCTTCCCTGTTTTGGTTTCTCTTGCCGCAATTCAATCAATGGTAGGATCCAAATTTCCTTTCCAAATTCCTTCCATTCCTGACTAATTTCCCCCTTTTGATCGAAACGTTTACCCCCATAAACTCCACTTCCACTTGGCAACGACTTGATAATATTCCAATATTCTTCTGATAAGTTGTGAGTTTTGAATGCCGAACCTATAGATGCTGCTTGGAACGTGTTCTCTGCATTTGAAAGATATATCATAGGTGGCTTTTGAGTTTTTGACAATGTCCTAAGAGAAGTCAGGGCATCTATACGTGGCTGATTTGCATGGAGCCAGCAGAGTGTATCGATAGGATGATTGACTTTTTGTGCAATTTGGATAGTGTACTTCTTGGAAGATTCTTTCATTCCATTTGCTCCACTACTTCCATTTATTGTTTCAGAATGACTTTGCCGTTCATACGATGCTTCTCGACATATTTCTATGTTATTTCCCAACCTGAGACTCATCATAGAGGGATCATCCCGCGCCTCAACCAGACTCTCTAGAGCTTGAGCCATTTTACGCATTGCCATTGGGAAGGATAATGGCTGCACAGCCTTCTTATATTCTTGTGTATCCTTTTCACTTTTGCTCAGCGATTCATCTTTCTCACCGTTTTCGTTTGATGTAAATGGAAAGTATAGTGGATGTAATATATGATTGGGCGTCAATGCTCTCGACTCCATTATAGTATCGGTAGAAGAGGATATACCAACCTCATCATTACCATCACTACTTTTCATGCTTTCCAAATCCACATTTCTTTTATATCTGGAGAAGGATTTTAACCTTGATCTTGACCTTGACTGCAACACACGTGTGTCGTGGTTATTCAATGTTCTAATTCCAGAGATGTTGAATCCATATGCATAAGCTTCGGTGATTTGCATCTGACTGCCAATGAAGTACGAGACAGCTAGGATAGATAAATTCGTCATGCGTCGTTTGATGTTGGATGTAAGTTTATTATCCATATCGTTCTTGTTCCGAGATCTTCGAACTGCTCAATGTCAAATCTCTTCTCCAGTCAAATCTCTGCCTATTCCTTTTCTAAGTTGGCTTTTGTTATTAAAAACAGGAAAAACAGGAATCTCCTTCCTTCTTGGAAGGAAGTGGAAAGTCAGTATGACTTGGTGTGGAAGAAGGTTGGAAATTTATTCTTCAAGTTCAAAGTGGAAGTGGATCTTTGTCGGAGGAATATCTTTTTAGATGCTTCTTCTTTTAGACAGATTTTTACTCATAGGTTATAAGATCATTCAGTTTTATAAAAAGTCTAACTGCAAACTACAAGTATCATGATGTATCTTAGGTTATAAGTTTGAAGTTTGCATCTTCGTTCTCAGTGACGTGTTTGGAAGAAAGCAACGTTCATCCAACTTTTGACATGAAACAAAGTTCTGCTTTGGCATTCTCGCGTAGGGAACCGGGCCAGCAAGCGAAGAAGCAGGATCTTTTCTCGAATCTTTTGGCAACACCGTCAACCCACTGGTTTCCATCCATTGTTCACATTCTCAGTATCAACATGACATTTTTCAATCGCGCAGCAGTATTGACCCTTCTCTTCGCTGCATCAGCGAGCGGTTTTGCTCCTTCTCCCGTTGCACAGAGGGCAACTTTCCTCCGCATGGCAGATGAAGCTTCCGAGTTTGATTTCGACGTTGCTATTATTGGATGCGGAGTTGGAGGACACGGTGCTGCTCTCCATTCCAGAGCTCAATCTCTGAAGACTGCTGTGTTTTCTGGAAATGATGTTGGTGGAACTTGCGTAAACCGTGGATGGTGAGTGTAAGCTATCTGGAATCTGCAATCACAAGTCTATGAACCATGGACAGATGTCAAACAACTCTCAATGCTATGCTGCATGTACTTGTTTCGTTGCATTGTTTCATTGCATTGACATTTTTGCTCAACTGTACATGCGTTATACCTATACCTTATTTGATGCGCTATCTTCTCTTTGTCTTTTATTTTTTATCTCGACGAAATTCTCGGTCTGCATTTTTTCATTTTTAACTACACTACCTCCTAACCTAACTAACAAATTGATTCCAATGTATTTAAATTTCAGCGTACCCTCCAAGGCCCTTCTTGCAGCATCAGGCCGTGTTCGTGATATGAAGGACGCAAAACACCTTGCTGAGCTCGGAATTACAGTTGATCCTTCTGCCGTCACTTACTCTCGCGAGGATATTGCTCTACATGCTAAAAACCTTGCTAGTCGCGTCAAGGGAAACCTCGAAGCCTCCCTTGTTGGACTTGGTGTCGATGTCGTTGAGGGACGCGGAGTCTTGACCGGAAATCCCCATGAGGTCAAGGATGAAGCAACTGGAAAGGTTTACACTGCAAAGGATATCATTATTGCACCTGGTTCCATCCCTTTCGTCCCTCCCGGCATTACTGTTGACGAGAAGACTGTTTTCACCTCTGATGGAGCATTGGAACTTAACTCTGTTCCAGAATGGATTGCAATTATTGGATCAGGATACATTGGATTGGAATTTTCGGATGTTTACACCGCTCTCGGATCAGAGGTTACATTTATTGAGGCTATGGACAATATCATGCCTACCTTTGATAAGGAGATTGCAAAATTGGCTGAGAGACTTTTGATCAGAGACAGAGCTATTGACTACAGAACTGGAGTTTTCGCTAGCGAGGTTACTCCTGGTATCCCCGGAGTGAAGCCTGTCACTATTAAAATGATCGACGCCAAGACCAAGTGAGTATTCAACCCATCGTTTTTGCTTTGGATAAGAATCAAATTTCCTTCCTTTATGGGCTATTATCTGACTTTTCTTTCTTTTTCAGGGAGCATGTTGAGACTTTGGAGGTTGATGCTGCCATGATTGCCACTGGACGCGTGCCCAACACCCGTAATATGGGACTTGAAGAAATGGGAATCGAAACCAATCGTGGATTCGTAGCTGTTAACGGAAAGATGGAAGTGCTTACCAAGGCAGAGGGCGGAGAAGTAATTCCCAACCTTTACTGTATCGGAGACGCTAATGGAAAGATGATGCTTGCACACGCTGCTTCTGCACATGGAATTTCCGCTATTGAGAATATTGTTGGAAGAGAGCACGAAGTAGACCACATGGCAATCCCCGCTGCATGCTTCACTCACCCCGAAATCGCAATGGTTGGACCAACAGAGGAGCAGGCTATTGAGATGGCTGAGAAGGAGGGATGGACCCTTGGAAAGTCACAGGGTAATTTCCGTGCAAACTCTAAGGCTTTGGCTGAGGGAGAAGGTAACGGTATTGCCAAGGTCTTGTTCAACAAAGACACTGGAAAGGTTGTAGCTGTTCACATTATTGGAATCCATGCAGCTGATTTGATTCAGGAGTGTTCTAACGCTATTGCAGCAGGAACGACTGTTCAGGAGCTTAGTATGATGGTACACACGCACCCTACTTTGTGCGAGGTATTGGATGAGGCATTCAAGGGAGCAGTTGGTATGTCTGCGCATTAAAATCCTTCGCCATGCTCAAATTTATGAAATCAATGAACGAATTATACTTTGCGCTAAACGTTCATCAGAAGTTGACATAACAATATATAAAAGAATAAAATGAATACAAATAGATATGAAATTAGCCTTGCATTATTGATAGCTTCACAAACTTGGCCCCGATCAAAGGAATCCCCTTCTCTGCACATACCGGTAACAGCTTCTTTTCTTGGTGAACTGCGAAAAGGCATTACTTTTAAAACACAGCAGCTTCTTTGCTTGATGAACGGCGGATAGACATTATTTTTAAAGGAATAGGCATGAGCTATCCAGTACCCTTCTCATCTTCATCAACAATTCAGTACATACTAGTAGTGCAATGGACATACTTTTTAATTTATTGGTATTACAGTCATAATAATTAGCCCAGGCCATCTTAACTTCATTCTTATGACTCAAAAAAGTCATTGATGGTATCAGCGTAGAAATCGGGGGTGATGGCATTGTCAGTACTCAACAACTTCTCTTCAGAAGTAACACCCGAAAGAACCAAGACCGTCTTCAATCCATTGTCAGTTCCAAACACAATGTCAGTATCCAAACGATCTCCAACCATGCAGATGCGGCTCTTGTCCAACTTGAGCTTATCAGCCAAATAATCAATCATTAAAGGTGAGGGTTTTCCTACAACCGTCGGTTCTTGTCCAGTACATCCCTTAATAGCACCAACCATACTAACAAATAAGAAAAGATACAGTTACATAGAAAGGTAAGATGCAGGAGCGTGTGCGTGTCTGGAGTCGTTGGCAGCAACGAACTTACCTTCCATTTCCGGCCCATTCCTGTGCATCAGTAAGGTGTGTTACAGCATCAAGGTTTGTTGCAATGAATTCACATCCAGGGTTTTCATTGATGCATAGCTGAGCAGACTGGATTTTGTAATAGTTGACGTTACGATCAAAGCCAACAATAACAGCTCCAACATCCTTGTCATGCTCGAGCTTTCCTCCAGGTCCCATATCGGGTTCCTTACCATTATCATCAGGTCCTCCAATCCAAGGAACATCGATTAAATCCAACTCTTCGCAGATTCCAATCTCGCCAATGATGTATACCTTCTTTCCAGTCTCCTTAAATTTAGTCTGTTCAAGGTAAGCTGCAGCCGCAAAAGAGGAAGAAAAGATCTCCTCAGCAGGAATATCAAGTCCAAGAGAATCAAACTTCTTCTTGTACCCTGCACGAGATTTGGTAGAGTTATTAGTGACGAAAAACATTTTCTTTCCTGCTGCTCTGAGTTTAGCAAGAGTCTCTGAGATGCCGTCAATAAGAGAGTCTCCACGCCAGATTACCCCATCACAATCGAAGATAAAGACATCAATATTATCGAGGAGGTTGGCCTGTGGGTCGGTGAGTCTGCCAACGTTCGCTTGAAGAGCAGTGCTTTTGAAAGTACGAGTAGATGCTGCAGAGGAGATAAAAGCTGGACGAGAAACTACACGAGCAGCTGCTCTGGAAGAGAATGCCGAAGCAGTAGAAGCAGATGCCACAATGGTGGTGAAGATGGTCCTGGAGAACTTCATTTTTGTCAGATTATCTAGACAGATGCTGATGCTAATGACAAATAAAATCGTGCATGGCAGAGATTTGCTATCATGTTCGTTGAAGATGCCTATTATGTCGATGTCACAAAAGGAAGAAAAAGTGGACTAGATGTGTGACGTATGTAACCCACTGAAATGCGGCAGAAACATATCAATAGGTTATAAGAAGTCACGATAATTCAAAATTTTAAAAGACAACCGGTTTCATTCTCAATTTCGAAATTGAGCAAGTTTCACTTCCAAATACATTGAACATACCATGCTGCGCACGACGCGGACCCTGACATACCTGCAGACAGCTTACGGATGAAGATATCACAGGCACTTCTTTCTGCAAATTGTATTAATAAATCTGATTTGTTATTAAAACTTAACACATATCTCTCTTGCTCTTCATTCTGCTTTTGGCCATTTTCAATATTAGTGCGCGTCGAGAATCTTTTTCACTTGTGTCAGTCCAGACTGAAGAAGTGGTCGATGATGCTACAGAATTCATGTCTGACTTATCATTATTGGCACCAGCACGCGGTGACAACGGGGGAGCAGAAGGAGATTCTGCGTTTGATCTTGGAGAAAGAGGCGCCTTAGGAGAAAGAGGCGACGCAGGTGCGCCGTCGTCCAATTTTTTCCTCGATGGAGAGGTTGACATCCCTCCCCGCTTGGAAGGCGACCTGTACAATGCCATCTTAACTTTCGACTTTGATCGTTGTGGTGATTTAGTAGGAGACGTTGCAGCCTTGATAGGACTCTTTGCTCGACGCACTGGTGTAACCGAACGCCCCCGAGAGCGACTACTGACAACGCGAGTTTTGCCAGGCTCATTGTTTTCAATGTCTGACAAAGATTGCATATTTTGACCTGTCTTCTCATGACGTAGAGGTGTATTTCTCCTCTTTGCCATAATTGCTAATCGCTGCTGACGATTCTTTTTGAGCAGTTCTTGAGCACCTCTCATGGCAGAACTCTTTGTGTAAGAATTGGCGGGCGACGAAGGTATTTTTGGCGAAGAAAAATTTGCAGATGGACTTGAATTCGACATTGGCGAAACAAAGTCACGAGGAGAAGGATCAGGAACATCAATAACATCATCTTCATGAGTGTAGACTGATAAGCGCTCACGAGCACTTGCTTTAGGTGAAGCTATCTTCCTAGGGGATCTGGAGGGTCCCTGTTCATTAATTGTGGGAGGCGAGATAGAGTTTGACTCTTGTCTTCCACGGGGGCTAATTTTCCTGACTGGAGAATTCGATAAAGATCTATCCTTCGAGACATTGAGATTCAACATTCGAGATGCTAGTCCCTCAGACATTTTAGACGCGATTGCTTCATCCGCTGGATGTTCCTCATTCACGAAACTATTATGCCCACGACTATCATATTGCTCATTAGGAGAAACTATTTGACCAACACCAGGATCGCGTTCATCCTGAGGAAACTCATCAAATTCATTACTTGAATCAATTTCAACTTCTGGGTCAGGAAATTCTTCTTCTTCAACACCGCTGCGGTATGGGGATATGCTGCGTGTATCTCTCATCGGCGATTGACTATTTTCACGACTCTGTAATATTGATGATCACAGTTAGTTCTGACATAACTTTGCAGTCATGCATTTTTTTCATAATTCTTACCTGTCCATTTCCTTGCATTGGTGACTCAGCAGAATATTGACTACTGCGATCATCCCCGGTATCATAGGATTGATCAACGAATCTATCCTTGGATACACTTCTATTCCTGTAGTGACCACTTTCTCCATTCATTCCCATTTCACCGTTATCGGCTGCATCGTGAGATAGACGAGATCCTTCTTGCTGACCTTTTTTGAATTCAACATATCCATTACTGTCATTGACAGGTTGAACGGATTTAGATTGGTTCGTAGCACCACTACCACTGCCAATCAGTTTTCCAGCAGCCGCAATGGCTTCTTGTGCGTGCGACTCAAACTCATAAGCCCTTGCCAACGCCTTCTCCCTACACATCATAAAGGATCGAGGTAGCACCTTTTTCCAAGGTTCTGGAGTAAGAATATAACTCGGTAGCGCCCTGCAAGGACCCAAATGGTACAATTTCAAATCATTGAAATCGCCTTCTGTCAGGTTGTAAACTTCATCTACCTCTTCTACAGCCGAAACAGACTTCATTGCATTCTCACCAGTAATATCATTCAAACGATACAACTCCTCCGGTGTCAAGTTTGGACTCAAAAATGCCAGCATGCAAATTGGATTTCCGTCAAAATCTGCTTCATAAAATACATCCTCTTCAGCGTTGATTGGACCACCAGAAAAGAAGCAAAACTTAGTTACTACAGTCCATTGATCCGGATCTTCCAATATTTGCATTGGAGCTTGTTCACATGGAGTGGGGAAGTCAGTCTGAAGCAGAATCAGCATATCAATAGTCAAAGCCTCAACATCGCTAGGACGCTCCATGCCAAGGCTACTAGCAAGTAGAAAGTAATATCCACCCGTCTGCGGATGCAATCTTTCCTTGGAATGAAAGAATGGCACGCCATCAGGAATTGGCTTTCCACTAAAATGACAGTATTTCGAAATACGCCTCCATCCACTGCTAAGCAAAAGTTCATCCGGCATTCGACTAAACTGGTTCGGAAACGTCTGCTCCACTCTCCTCAAATCTTCATCACAAATGGTCGGACAGCCTTTCAACTTCATGGCTGATGCGAGCATGAGAACAGTGTTTCCAGTCAAGGTGATGCCTTCATAATGCTGCGTGAGTGGGCCGATCCCCGCCTTGGTAAAGTAACACCTTTTTGCAAAAGCAGACGCAAGCGGTTGCGCAAGTCCACGAGGACTGATGTTCGTCGGTGTTGCATCTCCAGTAATGGATTCAAACGACGCACTTTCATTGTCCTTGGACAAGGATTGAAACCCTACCGTCTTGGTCTGTTCCTCTTTCTTTTCATCTTCATAGGAAGTCACAGATGCATCATCATTGCTGCGAGAGGATTTCCTTTTGGAAGACTTTGGTTTCCGATCCATGTCTCTGCTGGAAGATTTTCGACGATCTTGATCACGATCTGGGTCGTCGTCGTAGGTATCATCGTCAGAGTATTCGTCACTACCGCTTCTTCTTCGACTACTACCTCGGCTACTACTTTTCCTGGTCTTTCGATCGTCTTCTTCTTCATCGAAATTCATCCGTCCGCAGATGGAATCAAAGAACGTTGCAGGGTGGTAGGCATCATCATTGCGACTCGATTTGTTCCTGGACCTTGGCTTCTCTCTAGCATCGTAGGAGAGTCCGGATACACCAGACATCACAGTGTCTTCGTCATCGCGTCTAGGAGAGGAGTATTCGTTTCCCATGTTACTGTACTGCTTGTACTATACTATACTTCTTGTACTATACTATACTATACTATACTATACTGCACTATATTCAATATCAAAGTAAACCGTTCGATAGGAGTTGGTCAAGTCAGCTATGTACTATGTACTGTAAGCTGAAGAACCAAGCGACTGTTCTTTGCGAAATGTTGGTGCACCGTCAAGAATTGCTAGCTTGTAGTACAAGTATGCGAGGCAATGCTGGAAGCGGCACTAGTTGTATTATTGGGTTCTCGTATTTCAAGTTGAACAACTGATCAGTAAGTGGTGACCAATGTTGGAGACTGATAGAATTCAAAACAGTAAGACAGTGCAGTGTTCAGTGTTCAGTAGTGTTGTATGGACTATATGTGGACTGTACTAATAGAAGGAGTAGTCACGCGTCGCCTGCTTCTTTTCTTGTAAACAATCGTGTGTGTTTTCAAACCCACAACTGCTGCGGGAGGTGGCGCCGTGATTTTGGAGACGACAAGTAAAGTAGTTGAAATTGAAAATAAGCGGTCCGTTAGAACGAAGGACTCATTATCACTATTGCCCTATCAATATTGCAAAGTGAGTCTTGTATAAAACGGCCTTTATTTGACAACCGACGAAAGACATTTTCTTTTTGACAACAGGAAAATAACAAATAGTTGTTCAACAACGTCGTACCGGTAGAACGAAGGTAGAACGGTAGAACGAAGACTATCATACAATACTTCAACTTGTGACAACAATAGATACCGAACATCCAACGCATATTGTTGTACAAGATGATTGTACAGCTCATCTCTCT